>Ga0247778_1000052_pt1 | contig 195936 bp, 214 predicted proteins | sample UWRJL049202B5_FD_179939 | JGI IMG/M metagenome (GOLD analysis project Ga0247778, IMG submission 179939) | Plant litter microbial communities from Arlington Agricultural Research Station in Wisconsin, United States - UWRJ-L049-202B-5 | ecosystem: Environmental > Terrestrial > Plant litter >... | reverse complement strand
GAGGCAAATTCTCCAATCGCGCCGCCAATGGGTACCTTTTTGACCAGTTAGCTTTGAAGAACTGTACGCAAACAAGAACGTGCCCCAATATTTGTTCCCAGTGCCCAGGCCCCCGCTCCCATAGCAAGAAACTTCGGCCGTTCCCTCAAGGTAGTAATATCGCTGATGATGACAGTTGTAAGCGTAAGGCATCCGCCACCACCAAGACCTTGCACCACACGCGCTGCTACTAGCCAGTCCATGTTTTGAGCACAGCCGCAAAGGATACTGCCAAGGAGGAAAAGGGCGGTTGCAAAGACAATGACCCACTTTCGGCCGCTATTGCTGGAGTTAGCAGGAATTAAAGTGTTAGATGTTTCTGCTCGTACAAGATATCTGAAATAGTGCCATAAATGGGAACAGTCACCTAACGTTGCATATTAGAGGCCGGCTACTTCTAGAATAAATGGGACTTAAGCAGGATACTCACAGTTTGTGCTAATAGATATGACGTTCCAACCCAGAATGCCTTCAGACTTGTCCCTTTCAAAGCAAGGGTTATCGCTGGTAAAGTCGAGGCCACAATGACTGAGTCCATGGCCACGACTACTGAAATAAGGCAGAGGGTGAACACAGTAACCTTGAATTTGAAAGATTTCTTCGCTTCGGTCGAAGTACTCTGTGCTTGGGGATCAGGGAGCCCGACAGTCTCTGCTCCATAGGCAGCGACCTTCTCAAGGCTTGCATCCGCTGGCTGAGTGGTATCCGATGTGGAAGGAGCAGCCATGATGGGGGACAGTAGAATACACAAAGATTCTAGGTGCGGTTTGCGCTTGACGTTGTGAAAAATACCTCCGGGACTGGACTGTAATTATAATGAACCTTTCCTAACGACTATCCAATCTGCCGTAATCCACGGGAGAGCGTAAATACGTGGCAATTATACAAGACGAAGCCTTCTTTTGCCTTGATGAGAAACATCCGTTGAACAACTCAAGGCTCAGATAAAATTCGGCCGAGTACTGCTCTAGCACAGGGTTCCTTGAATTCACCTATCTTGATCCCAACGACATAATTGGCAGAAGTCGTTCGGATTGTTCAGTAATCAGACTTGGACAAGCGAAAGCGCAAAGGGGTCATCAGTCCTTGCGGCTCAACGCTGCGGACACATAACTAATCACTGAGCCACAAAACTTCTCCATTGCTCGGAGATATACGCTGTGCGACACAAGAAAGTGGTTGAATGATGCACCGCGTTCACTTATCCATTCCTGCTTACTGAGAGCCTCCTGGTCTGACATGTCAACAAGGCCATGTCTCAATGGTAGGCAAGAAACGTTCGAGGCTGTTTCGAACTCTTTCGGGCGAAGCCTCAATTGATGATCCCTTGAATCATAGTCCATAGTCCTAGGACCCTTGAATTGATGACCTTTCACTGTTCCGGATGGGCTCATAGCTCAGACATTGGCTGTTCATTCATGAGCTTGTGCATCAACAGCCTCAATGTCCCATCGGAGTTCATCAATTGAGCCTCAGGGCTAACAAAATCATCCGCAACTTTGGCCATGCATCCAAAAAAGGCATATTCGAAGATCCACGGACACTGGTCCATCCAGTTTGCCACTTGAGCTGTAAATGCAAACACCTCCTTTTTGGTTCTTGAGATCGAAGCTATTTCTGAAACAATGACTGGATATTCCGGATACTTCTGGTGCCTGTTTTTTTTTTATTTTATTTTTTTAGTTCAGTAACGTCGACATGAGAGGTAGGAACACTGCCTACATTTTCTCAAGATATTCTATGGCGGCAGTTCCATCTGGTCCATAATAATGCAAGCCTAGAAAGTCCGGCGGTTCACCTTGCTCTTGGACTCTCGTCATAAATTCGGCAAGCCATTCTTCTCCACCTGGATCACTTGCACACCCAGGACCAACAAGTTTTTTCCCTTTGGTCTTCCTCAAAGGAATCACCTTCGCTTTCCACATCTCAGCAGCTGCCTTTGCTGAAATGCCGGCACGTTCCGGCTCGTTGAAGAAATGAATGATAGCGTGGTCATTGTTAGATATCATAGACCATTCGTTGGCATCTGTAATCTGGTCCATGCCTCGGACAGTCGGTCGAAATGGTAGTCGATCCTTGAGCTCTGGAGGGGCCCAGGCATTCCAATTGGCGGCTGAACAAAATAGCCCAGAGAAATTGATTTTCTCGATAGATTCTGGTATATTCGCCGTATTGGTCCAATCCCACAGCAGGCATCGCTTTTTAATCGTCATTGTTAGAGGGCACGGGCGCGTATGCGGGAGCTATCGACGGGGAGCATTGACCATCAATTAAGTAAATGTAAGGCAATAGGACGGGCAGAGCCCCTTTGCATATGAAGTCTGAAGCTGGTCGAGACAGACGTTCGAAGCTGCAATATATGTATCGGATATAAATTGTTCCTGGGTTTTGGTTGAACAAAGAAGGTCGTCTGCGAATCTTGGGGATGACAGAACGTTTCTTGGCCTGGCGCGTTCTTTTGGCGAGAACGTCTCTCAAAACATTCCCAGCGAGCCATCGAGATGCCTCCGAAGAACGATAAAAGCGACTACAATTCCCTTCGCGATGGCCTCCCTCGATATGCAACAGAGCAGTTCAACCTGGGCGTAGGAGTATCTACTTCTGCTGCGCAGAACGATCTTGTCGCGTACGATGTTGCCCCAACCTCCTCTGGTGGGCGCAAACCGGGTGTAGACTCCCTCAGCGGCCTACGTGCTCTTCCAGAGGTCAGACCCATTCCATGGGTTCCAGGAAAAGAGCTGCCTGTCGAGAAGTCGACGGAAAGCCCTCGCACGCAGACAAGAGGTGCATTTCTGCTCTCGACGAGGGGTAATATCAACAACCCGCCATGCACTCATTGTGCCAGTGGATCTGGCCGTTTTGCAGCATGTATATCTTTGGGAGAGTGGTTTCACGGGGCATGCTCAACATGCCAGATGGCGACGCGAGGGAATCTGTGCAGCTTGAGAACTGGCAGAGATGGTCGGTTACCTCTTCTTATTTGACTTCAAGCTCTGCTAATACTACGGCAGAAAGCGTTCCCATGAACAAATCTTTCGAGCTCGAAGCCTCACGAACCCCAACTCATGGCGGATATGGACAAGCTGAAAGCGCATTGAAGCGCAAAAGGTCGACCCCTACAAGTACACCATCTATGGGCCCCAATGCCCAGCTGCCGGCGCAAACATACACGAGCTTTGCGCAGCAACCCCAAAGCTCTCCATCTGGTTTCACGCCATCAAATATACCTGCCTCCAATCGGCTCGTCGGTAACCAGGCTCCCTCTTCGTCGAATTACACATATCAAGCAGAGAAACCTACCACTTGGCAAGAGCGGGCGACTCCATATCAGGCGCAAAGCAACTTGGGGCAGGAGCGGAGGGCTACTCAAACTCAACCACAAAGCAACCATAGCGGCCAGTATGGCGCTCCGAGCAACGCATACAACAATGGTGCTGGTGCTGCGGTTGCCAGGAACGTCCAAGACGACCAAGGGAGGGACCCTTCCACTTCAATATCTCCCAGCACACAGCTACTTCAACAAGCGCCACAGGACAGACCGGTTGTGAATACGGATCATGTCTCTTCCCAAAATTACAGGCGAGGTACAAGCCCATTCACACCTCTCATTGATACCCTTCCACGGAATAAGCAGAAACGGATATTTGGTATCATTGGTGGCATACAAAGCGGAATTAGAAGTGTTCGGCAGCAGACAAATGATCTGCAAAAACAATTGGATCTTTTACAATCAGAGCTGGGCATCGATACGGAGGACGAAAATGAGGATGGATGACTAGGTTGGCAGATCATATTGTTTCATCATCTTCTGGCTTTACATAGCCACTGCGTGTATAAATACGTCGAAGGCTCGACAGCAGGCTTCAGCTTCTACTGGCTGAAAGCACCAAGCTCGCGAAGCAAGGGAATTGAAGACTACCTTCACGCGTCGGACTTAATATGGACCGGGTTCTCTATGAAGAGTCCATCAAGCATTCTACACATTCTATATTCAATTCCACAGCTCCTGACTTTCAGGCAAAATAGCAATTTTGACTGTCCTCAGATTTGTCCATCCGTCTAGCGCACCTACTCCCATATCACGTCCGAACCCGCTTTCTTTCGCGCCCTCGGAAGTGGGTGTTGGCATTCAACATTCCCCAGCCATTTACAGTTACTTAGCCAGCTTCAGGTGCTTCACATCCATCTGATCCGCCCACCCCGCATATCACCGCAGCGTAGACAGCACATTCAGTATATTCAGATTCGTGGACTCAAATAATAAGAGACCAGTGTCCAAAGCCTCGACTGTAGCGAACTCGTCCGCATCTCTTTCAATCGGATCTGCTAGTTTGAGTAGAAGCGACCACCCAAGGCGGTTTTTGTTGCGGTGCTAGTAGCATCGACGTGTTATTGAGCTGTGACGGATATAAGAGCGATGGGTTCGCCGGTGAAAGGGGTTGTGGTCTCGAGAGTGTTGCTGTCTGCGGAGGCACGAATTCGTCGTTGATGAAGAGGCCGGTTGGAACTCTTGGGTTTCTAGATCAACAATCACATTCAAATGATTCGAACTTACTTGAACTTTCTTATCGCATACTTTAATTTTCTTGCTAGTGCTATCTGTCAAAATCACCGTTTGGGTTATTTCTGATGCCATGGTGAGAAATTCCATCTATGTTCGAACTATGAAGATCTCCCTGTTCTTCAGTGTGTCGGCAGTCTAAGGTCACAGTAGACGGCGAGCTCATCCCTTCCGGGTGCGTTAGCTGGAGAGCTATTGGAAGTGAGAAATGGGGAGGAGTAGTAAGAAAATGGCCGTGAATGCTAGGCGCACTCTCATATAATGACACTTTCTATTTTCTTTCTCTTTCGTGCTAGACTATCAAAAAGCCCTCTCCAACCTTTTCCCAGCGCTTTTTTTTCCCTCTGAATTTTGCAACGAAAATATTCACACTCTAACTAAGCAATTTATCATCATTTCAAGCATTGTGTTTCAACCCACGTTGAGGCCGAGATTAGCGATGAAAACAACGAGCAGTGCACAATATCTGACATCTTGTCAGTTGTGTGGGAGATGACTTTTTATCTGATTCGAAACTCACGCTGCAGAGGCGGCAAGCAGTTCGTGCCTCTTAGCCTTGGTAAACAGAGCCATTGCAGCCGAAAATAGAAGTGTTGCCACCAGCAAGATACCCATACATACAGCGTTGGATGTATTAGCATTCCTGTGGTTGAAGGAAGAACCAACGTGGTACAAGGCGTACACCGGCACGACCAAGAGTGCGAGAATCCAGATCATAATCAGGAGGCTGACGAGTCTATCGACTCGCGACTTGGTCGGAAGGAATAGATCCGGATCTTTGGTTTTTTGAGCTGTTTCCTGATAATTGTCAAGTCTATTCCAAAGTATTGGAGAAGAATATTACCTTTGAGCAGAAAATGTACTTGACCGCATTGCGAGGGAAGACTTTGAGTTTTAGAAGCTTCTCGACTGCAGCATCCAACCAGGCTGATTCTCTTCCGGGCCTGAGGGTAATCAAATCTTCTTTTCTGTAGATGAAATCATCATCGCCTTCAACCAATGGCTTCTTATGTCTGACGAAATTCGCTACGCTGTTATAGTCTCGTTGGGGTGGGCGATTAGAAGCTGCAAGTTGTTGCGCCTTGAGAAGAAGCTCATCATATACCAAGACAGTTTCTTGCAATCGGCTCAAAAGAGCCTTTCTTGATTCGCCATCTTGGGTACGGCTTTCATCTGTCATTCTACATTGGAGTGCCTCCACATTGTTGAATCTGTCCCGCTTGTCCATCCGGTCTAGCTCTGCCTCCATGATGCGGAGTTCATCTTGTTTTTGAAGAAGAAGTCTTGCATGAATGAACCCAAATCTGCGGTAGATCATGAAATTTTCATCACTGTCCAAAAATGAAGCTAGATAGGGATATCCTTGATCACATTGTTCCACTGATTCTGTCAGGACACTTGTTTGAAGATGCACAGATGCCAACTTACACTTTCGCACAATTGTCTTGAAAGGCTTCCGCGCTGGATCTGAAAATGCCTTCGGAAACAAGGCACGGCAAATTCGCTCAGCTAAAGTAATTGATTGCGGTTGGTGGACTGCAAAGAGTAAGCGGCATTCCCCTTGAACTGGATTTGACTTACTGCTTTCCTCCTCGCTGTCTTCTTCGATCTCTAAACGCCTCGGGGCAATCGATTGAGATTTTAATGTTTCCGACTTGCTTGCCCATGTTGTTTGTGAGTTTGGTGAGGATGGACCCTGTTCAGAAATTGGAATTGCTTTTTCTAAGTCTAGATCTGCGTCGGGCGCTGCAAGGGTAATCTTCTCCATTAGAATTGGAATTACAGATTATTTGGCAATGCAATGATGCTCAATTCAAGTTTCAAATCTAGACGATAGCAGAATTTATATAGAATGGATTGAACCTTTCCTTTCTCTTCCAAAAAAAAGCCATCACCTTCGCCCGAGGGGCTTTCTTGTAGCTTGCAGTAGCCAGCCTCATGCCGCGCTCTATCTCAAAGCACTCAAGTCTGGTTTCAAGGCATCCACATTATGTGCTGTTTTGATCGTCTGACGAGACTTTAGCCGTGACCAAGCAGGTGGGTGGGATCAATTGATGACTTGTTGGATGCAGCTCTGCGGGGTATACCGCAATCAATAACCCTAGCTCAGCCGTGCCGGACTTGCATGATTATGGCGTCTTCCGCATTAGCTCACCGATAAAGATGGTTCCAAGTGAGGCTCTGGGCCAGCGAAGGTCCCTTATCTGACGCCTGCTCAGCGACTTCGAAGTCAACCTCGCTGGGCTCCCTAATCGTCACCCCACACTTTAAGGGAAACAACGCAAAAGTCTAACCACCAAAGGTACGGCGTACTCACGGGCTAAAACTGGCTCAATATTCAACGTAAGCATGCCATGAAAATTTGTCAAGGGCATGATGTGGTTAAACTAAGACCAATACAGAGTACCCATTCTTTCGAAGATGGACGCTGCTGAGAAAAACGTCGGCGAGGATCTTGGGCGTGCTGATTATGTACCGAAAGGCAAACCCGCAAAGGTATTCAATGCTTCTTGAATTGAAAGATTTTCAATGAATGACAGTATATTGCAGGCCAAGCAAGGTTTTAAGGAAGGCGACAGAGTGTGGGTGAAGATTCCGAAAGCCCCGGAAATTGTAGCTTGGGTTAAGGAAGCGCACTATGATGAAGTTGACGATTCATGGACATATGTGGTGCAGGAGAAAGATAGCGCAGGCGACTGGTACGGGCAAGAACGGGCGAAGAGAGCAAAGCATTTGAATCGGTGTTGATAAATTAAAGAAGCGGTGGTGGAGGCTTGACGGCTGCGGGGGAGGCAGTGCAGATCAGCAAATGTACAACACACTGAACATAGCCCCAAATTTTCGATTTCAGGGGGTTTAGCGAGGCTCTGGAAGTGCTGGAAGTGCACTGCTCGAGGCTGAACGAGCGGTGTGTCAGGGTCATAGCGAGTTGGCCGTTTCCTTATATCTGCCCATCGCCTCGCACAACACGATAGGTCGCAGAAATACCAGCTATTATCCAATTGAGCATCATGTCTTCTTCCCGAAGGAACAGCGCAGCAAGATCGCAGCAAGTGTCTCCAGTCCCAGCGCCTAACATAGCGACCAATTTGCTTCCAGAAAATGCCGAAAGCCCCCGGGAGGTTGATTATATGCAAGACGAGGTCCAAGAAGATGCCGATTTGCAGATCAAGTGGAGTAAATGGATGTCCGATGATAAAGCCCCAGGCTTTTACAGACGGGTGTTCGTACTTTTACTGTCGTGGCATCCAGATTGCGACGACATTGGCGTGGATGAAGAGGTAATTCGAACTTCCAAAATCAGGCCCTCTTCGGTTTCTGATATCTCCAGGTACAACGTTTGGGAGCTGTGTTCAAAAAGACGTACAATTTTGTTGTTGAGTTTGTACGCATTGATAGTCGGGAGAAAGCACTTCCCCAAAACCAGGCAAACTTTGCTGTCGCAAGTTTCGTAAGAAATAACGACCAAGAAGACGCTCTGTTTATCGTTTACTATGCTGGACACGGGTCGTTAGGAAAGAATATGGGGGACTTGAACATGACAGGGTATGTTAACTTGATCTCCCTCACCTGTAGTCCGAAAGTACTAACTTAGTTGTTGTAAACAGGCGCAGGAGACAGAACAAGCAGAATATAGTAAAGGAGTTCAGCCATATCACATGGAATCTCGTCGAGAGCAATCTCAAAACTACACGGGCAGACGTTTTCTTAATTTTCGACTGCTGTCACGCTGGCGACCTTGGACGAGAATCTACTCTCAACGCGAGGTAAGGCTGTCGCCATGATTGTTTTTTAGAAAGGGCTGACGTTGGTGAACTTAGATCTTTTGAGTATCTCGCAGCATCTACTTCAGCATTCACCTCGTCCCCAGGCGAAAAGTCTTTTACATCCGCTCTGATCTGGGCCCTGGAGGAACTTGCAGCATCCGAAAGTTCGCCACGAGGAACTTCCGCTTCATTGCCGATGATCCCAACGAGCAAACTTGCAAAGATGATACGTGAAGCGCCCCACTTTCCAAAAGACCAGCACCCATCACTCACCTCGAGGGACCCGGATGGCTATCGCCATATCGTTCTGACGCCACTTCCGAGGGATGGTCGTCCAGCAGCCCCACCTCCCGAGGAATACGAAGAGGAAAACTTCAGGCCGCAATTTCTGAGTCTCAAATTTCATTTTTTGAGTGACCAAAACGACGAAGACCTCCAAAAGTTAGCATTTCATCTTCGGCAATTCAAGCTCCAACACAAAGACCTCAAGGGGGTCCAGCTTGGCGGCCTTTGGGGCGGAAACGGGGCGACTAAGCCGCCCGGACACAGGCTTCGTGAAGCTGCAGGAAAGGTCATCGGACACTTACGCTCACATAAGCAATCCGGGTCTTTAACTGTATCCCCCATATCTCCCCACGGCGGCGGGTCTTCCCTCTACCCTACTCAATTAGGAGAGGTAGTTACCGAGAGCGCATCGTTACTTTCTAACAGCTCCTCTGGAACTTCTTCCAACACACTTCGGTCTGAGACGAATAATTCATTCTTCAGCCGAGTTTCCGCATTCTTTCGGAGTACAAGGAACGCAAATACCAAGCGGCGTGGGGAATTATGGCCAGTTTGCTGGTTAAAGGCAATTCGTCGACATCTAGTAAACTTGTTCTGCATGTCAAGTTGAGGAAATACTGTCGGTCGTCAACGTGCAAGAATTTCTATTTCATCTTATGTCAGGCTAGCAAACAGAAAGTGCTTCAGCTACTAGCTTGTGTGAAACTCGAAGACTAGGAGGGGTGTTTAGCTGAATCGCTAGGATTTTGTAAAGTAACTGGAGTTTGGTTAAGAAGATTGAAATTTTTATCTTGTTACTAGACAGAAGGAAATGACGTGCGCGAAAGAAGTAACATGTTTGTGCTGCAACAGCTTGAGTAAAGCTCGTCAAGGAAAGCTGTACCATCAGGAAAGCCTGCCTGAAGAGACAGCCAGTAATCTCAATGTCCAGCCCACAGGACGCTAAGATTACAGGGCATTAAGGGCACCTGGGCTTGTATCTTTTGGCACGAGGCTCGCGGCTCGCTGGCTTTAGTCCAGATATAAGTCTCCCTGTCGCGGGTAGGTTTAGGTCGCCTTCGGAATTATAAATAGAGGGCATTCGGCTTTGGAATATTCTTGTGCAAGTTGTGCAACGCTTCCCCTACGAATCGTCTCCGCAAAAAGGTCTATGTGCCACGCGAACCCTCTGCTTTCATTCGGCGACCTGTTTATATTCTTAACAAATGTGCGCAGGAACTCGTCGCAGACTGTATATACATTTGAATCAGCAAGAGTTCTGCTAGCCTCTATCGTTACAGGATTCGATCACCTTGAGTCCTACTCCATCCCTTCAAAAGACGCGTATTGCTCGAGCCCCGCCTCAATCGCGACCTTTCAAACGTATTTTCCGGCTTCGAACCCGTCGCTCTAGATTTCGACCACCGCAATCCCTTCTTCACCCCATTTCCACTTTGAAGAGAGGTCCGAGGTGGTTTGATGATGGCGGGTCGAGGTTGAGGAGCCACTTCGCGTGGAGGAAGCGAGATTGCCTTCGCCGACGGCGGCGCGAGCTACACCTCGACACCCTCTTCTGACTCTTCAGCCATTTTGTGTGAATTTCTTGAAGGTCGGCCAGTGTCGAACGAAATTCTCGACAAGTGTCGGTAGATAGATAGGAAGCTTGTCTCCCCCGATCAATATCGAACCTTCCAGTGGAAGGAGGTAAAGACATCGTCGACATGGCCGAAAATTCAGAGCCAGCAACAGGATATGTCTATGATGTTTTATGATTTTTTTCCCTTCTACGAATTTATAGTATTTCTAGCAAGTTCTGTCAATTTCGAAGCAATTTTGCGCCATTATCTCTCTAGAAATGCTAGCACCCCACTCATTCCGGTTGTTATGCTGCGACCATGTCTTGAGCTTGTCAGTTTCCCTCGGTTGCGTTCATCCTACACTATGATTTCATTGATGGCGGCGATAATGGGTCCAAGATTCGAGGAATCAAAAGCGTTCGTCACATTGCTTCTGAGAGTGGTTTTCAAGGACTCGAAGTGAGCTTCTCCGGTGAGTTTCCTACGTTGGTCAGAAGTCAAATGACCGAAGGATCCCATGACCCTTTTAGAGCTTACCACACTTTCAACCAGCAATAAAGTGCTAGCTGCTTCCCTTTCGGAGACTCATAGCATCAATTTGAACATTCAGGAACTACCGACATTCAAAATTCTAAAATATTGTGCTCTATTTACCCCGCACCGTCCATTGGACAAGTGCTCCGCCACTTCAGACAGCCCCTCTCCCAACACGCAGGATATCAATGTTGTGTAACCCACAAGGCTGACGAGCTGAAAGCCTCATCACCTGTTTGCGGCACCACCAAGCCAGTCATTTGAGCCGACATAACCCACGCCTTCTTTTGTTGTCTCACACTCTGCTCATGTTTCAACAAGTCACATTGGACGGTCTCGAGATGGCGCATACCCGTCCAAGACAGTGAGCTCAGCTGAAGCGATGTCTTACAGTATGTCCCGCTTACATGTATCACGCTTCTTCTTCCTGTGGCCTCGTCGTCAAGAACTCTTCTCCACACTTCAATCACATCACAAGTGAAGAGCACTAATAATTTCCATCCTTGTTTCTCTCCTCAGATCTATAGGCCGTCTTAGTTTGTATATTCAAAATGGCAGAACCTCTCACCCTCGCTGCCATCCAAGCTGCCATTGCAAAGTATGGCCCAATCCTCCAAATCCACCCAGACGAAAAATACAACCTATGCTCCGTCGAATGGTTCCTCACGCACTGCACCCTAATCGACTCCAAAACCCCCTCAAACAACGTTGTCCACCCTCTCGAAACCCAACTCCCCCACGGTCCCAAAGACGGAACTCGCTACTATCTCAACATCGAAGACAGCGTCAAGCCCGGCAACTTCCCCACCGCAAAAGCCTACGTAAACGCCTTCTGGACCCCAGGAATGACCTACACCGACCTCCAATTCTGGTTCTTCAGCGCCTTCAACGGGCCCGGCACCGCACTCTTCTCCTCCCTCCTAAACTCCAAGCCCCTGCACAGCGGCACAATCGACCTCTCCCCCCTCGGCACCCACGTCGGTGACTGGGAATACGTCGCGCTCCGCATCTCAAACTCCGACTCTTCCCTCCTGGGCCTAATGCTCTCCGCGCACGGAAAAAACATATTCTACGACGCCGCTGCAGTAAAAGCCCAATTCGAAATCCGAAATGGCCATCCAGTAATCTACTCCTCTCTAAACGGGCACGCGAACTTCCCTTCCCCAGGACCCAATTACACCGAACACCGTCGCATCCTCGGCACACCAGCCGGCCTAGATTTCAATCTGCTTAATAGCACTGCTGCAGGTGGTCTTTCTTTGGCTTGTGCTGAGAAGTATGAGGTGGTGAATGCGCCGTGGCTGAAGGAGGTGGTTAGTCCCGCTTGGGTAGCGTATCCGTATCGCTGGGGTCCTGAGGGCACGGCTATACATATGGATGCGAAGACGCTGGGGTTGTTTATTAAGGCTGCGTTGGGGGAACAGGGGAAGGGTGGGGTGTGGGATACTTTGGGGGTTTTGGCTGCTGGGGAGCTGTTGGCCATTTTTGTGAAGGCTGATATTAATGGAGCGGGGGCACCAAGTGGGCAGGGACCGTGGAGTGGACACTATTAAGGAGCTGGAAATTTTGTTGGCCGGCGTTTGGATAGTATGCTTGGGAGGCAGGAATTGGGAGTCTGGTCAACACATTCTTTTTTGATGGGGGAGTAATTCGGATAAGGGTATTCTGGGGACCTTGTAAGTCCGTTTGTTTCAGCAAGTATTGGAGCTTTTGAATTTTGCAAATTCCATCTCTTGAAATTCGCACCTCTATTGATGCCGTCTAGCCATCCTGGAAATGCCAAGCAAGGACCTATCCCAAGTGTTATACACTGTTGAAAAATAAATACGCCTGCCCAATTGATTCAAACCCGCTAATCAACACAAGCACAATCCTCCCTATTCCCACCCGTCCTCCAACCCCTTCCCAAGTTCGGACACCGCCACGCAATTTCTGGCACTGAGCATTGAAGCAACACACCCCACAGTCTCTCCACCGTGAGACCAAAAATTGGATCCTCAAGACTATCTGGGATACCATAAACGCCGTCTGCGGCCCACTTCCCTATCTTACTTTCTCCCTCTAACATCTTAGGCACCTTATCTTTATTGTGCGACCATCCATTCTTCAAATCCGTACTCGTCAACGCATCATACAATAATTGCCACACATCCCTCTTCACGCCCCTGATTCGCGCCGAACTAGCAACGAACTCGTTGCCTCTAGTCACTAACACTGACTCGCACAACGGCGCCCCGGGCCGAGCCGCGGCCCACATCGAGGGGACAAGGTGGAACGTATCTTCCCAGCCAGTAGAATCTCTACACTCGCCGCACCAACACGCCTCTTGCTCCCCTAAATGCAAGAACCCTGTTTTGGGAGTAGCGTCAGGTAGGGGGAAGCCAGCAGGCTGGAAATAATCCGCCATTCTTGAAGCTGTGTCTGACAATGGAGAATTGGAGGTGGTGGAGAGGAAGAGTGTTTGTTGTGAGATGAATTCCCATGCGTAGAGAATGTGGTGGAGGAAAGTCGCGGGCACGCCGCCGGAGTTGGTGAGTGATTGGATTGTTACAGCTCCAGCAAACGAGCCCCGGATCTGGTCGGGTGTTGTGGCCGAGACTGTTTCGTCTTTGGTATAGACTATTACACGGGGTCCGAAGCCGGCGACGGAGCCGATGCTGGTGTATGCGTTTATGAGTGTTGTGATGGAATCGAGGGGATCGCCGGGGGAGTGGGCGATTATGATGTCAAAGGAGCGAAGTTGTGGAGGTCGGTACATGGTGTCGACAGTTAGTTTTTCAGGGCCGGGCCAGGATTTCAGGTTGCGGTTGTAGGCTGCTGTATCAATCCAGTACATTGTGATCGTACTCATTAGGACTGCGAAGGAGATAGTTGTCAAAGGAAGAACCGCCAGAAATTGCCATGGTTCGGAATGGACTACTTGCGGTTTTCGTCGGATGGTTCTTTTAATGAGATTAAAAACCCGTGGTGGATAATATCCAATGTGCCTTGGTCCAACGCTGAACACATAAACGAGGGTGAAAGCGATAGCTTGAAACCAGTCGATGAGGTTTGTCTCTGTCCCGTAGACCCCAAATATGATGACCCAAAACCCGGTATGAAGCGTAGCCCTCACCGCTTCCTTTCCTTGAACACTTGAATCCTCCAGAGCGCCGCCGGCTTCATCCTGAGATAAGAACGGGTAGGCAGAGATCACTGAACTCGAAAACAAGATATAAAGAAGGACTCCTGGTCCTAGGTTCATCAAGCGTGTCCAAATGGTCCAAGACTGAGTGATGTGAGACGCCGCAACTGTATCTTCGAACTCCATGACGGCATAACCCGTGACCGCCAGGACCGGAATCCCAGCCAGGAGGAAAATAGATAAAGGGGTATCCCAAGCTGTCGGACCCTTCTCATACTTCGGTCCAATCTTCGAAATCGATCTCCCAATGCTGATGAGGCCAAAACTGGTGATTGCATAAAAGAACGGCCCAACACTCAACCGATAATCCTCGAAAACTGCCAAAGCAAGGCAGAGTGGTACGGAGACGACAACCCAGAACGACCCCCAAAGGATATCGACATCCTGCCTGCTGATGCGGAAACAATACAAAAACCTCAAAACCCAACTATCGCAGACATATGTCAAGACCTGATTCATTAGCAAATTGCTCCAGAGCCATCATCAAAAACTTACCGGTAGCATAGCAAGCACAGCTAAATTGTCATAAAGCATCAGCGCCTTCGCTCCAAACAACATCCCCACTGCGGACAAAACTGCCGAAACACATATCCTAGCCCCAACAACAAATTTCTTCCCGATCGAAAAGCTCTCTTCATCCTTCTCACTTTTCCGTTTCGACTTGCGGTAGTTTTTGACTTTAATCAATAGCAGCACGACAGCCACAGCACCATACGCCGTACTCTGCAACAACAGCGTAAAATAAAACGCTAAATTGTCTCTCATCAGTATTCACACATTCCCAATTCCCATTCATCATCCCGAAAACAATGAAGTAAAAAACTCACGATAAGCTACAATTCCCCAACCATGTCAGCACTAATTCACGTGAAATCATCATCTCAGGGGCCCGCAAACTCACGAAAACCGTCCCTCAATATCCTCCTCCCAGCCAACGTACTCGTCGTCGCCAACACAATAAAAAGAATGCCCTTGAAGCTTCTCCTCCCCTCCCCTTCATCGCGCTCTGATTCCGGGGTCTCCTCGCGGCTGTGGGACTCATGGTACGGCAACAACTCGCCCTCATCCCTGCGCTCAGGCCCCTCTACCTTCCACTCTTCTCTCTCCATATCGCAGGATACAGCCGTGAAATTGTTGAAAGGGAATCATGAGGACTTCATGCCTCGTGCCAGATTCCAATGCTAGTCGTGCGGGGAAAATACAGGCAACGTTGTCGTGCACGATCTGTACTCCAACATGTCTGTCTGTCTTGTCTGTCCTGTCAGAAAATCGGGCGAGGCTTAGGTGGGAACGGAAACAATCTGCGCCTCGTCTTGGCAGCAGGTACGGTAACCTTATCCCTGCGAAGGGTTTCAAGGCGCTCGTTTGTTCGCGGTGATTGGTGGCGCTCGCGAGACGAGGGTGAGATGCCTGGGAGTGGACAGGCGTAGCTTTGGGGGCCGAATAATTGAGGGGGTACCATGGCGAAAAGAATAATAAGAGGCTTATTTTGATTAAGATTTATTCGGGTGAATTTATCGGGTGAGGTTCAAGAAGGTACGAGTAGATGTAGATGTGCTTGATAAAAAAGGGGAGTCGCGGCCAGGGAAAGTTTGGAAACCAAGGCTTTGAAGCTAATCCGAGTTATTTTTAGATTTGCGTTTTCCTTAGACCATGAGGCATCATGAGGCATCATGAGGGAGAACCAGGAGATTTAAGATGGCCTTGCTTTACATTTAAGGAAATCTCCGTCTCTCGATTTCAGTATCAAGCCGAACCGGGTATCGTACTCCAGAAGTGCTTGTCCTTTTCGCTATCAGCCCCTGTCTACCAAAGATTGACTGCGGCTAAGCTAACCCGAATAGACCAGGTCCTGTGCTACCTACCTACCAAGGTATCTGTACCAACGCCACGAGATGATAATCCGTACCTAGGTACCTCAGGTATATAAAATGCTTTCAAGAGCTTCTCGAGTACTTTCGTCCTTCTGTCCACTTGCAGGTTCGGCCGGTGACTTCCAAATCTTACTCGATTACGCGTCAACCATTGTGAACGTACTACCAGATCTCCCGGAAAGACACAGCAAATGCCATCAGGCTCACGGGATAGGACCGGCTGCTATACCTGCCGCATCCGCAAGAAGAAATGTGACGAACAGCACCCCTGCTGTCAGAACTGTCAAACTCGTAAACTTCCCTGTTATGGCTACAACACTCCACCACCGAACTGGATGCAAGGAAAGCGGGACTGGAAAGAAATCACAGCCACTAAAGAAGCTCAACAGCTTCGAACCATTGCAGAAGCGCAGTACAAAGCTCTCCGGCGCAAAGGCCAGAACGAGTTAGATGACAGCACAGCTGCAGGTGATGCCCCGAATTCCCAACAATCCGGTGAGCTTACGACTAGATCCAACCAACCTCACACAGCGGAACGCTTTTGGTGGGATAGTGGCTTATGTGCCTCGCTGCCCATTGACAAGCCTCCGCATGAAGATGCGCGCTTGATTAAGCTTTTCTTGGATTTCATCTTCCCGATACAGTTCGGCTTCTATCCCATGTCTACTGCAATGGATCACAGCTGGCTCATTAGTGGCTTATGCGGTAACAAGACACGTTACCACGCTGCTTTGGCCGTCAGTGCTTCCTTCGATGCTTCACTTCGCGAGCCATGGAAGACAGATGGCATTGGGCTGAGTTTCGAGGTGACGGAGCGTCAAGCAATTGCTTCGGGTGGTCTACGGACGATTATTGCAAATTTCAATGAGCAGAGACATGCGCTGAAAGATATGGTCAGGATAGGCATTCAAGTCTTGGAAGTCATGCATCAACTACTCAGTCTCGAGATATTCAGCATGCTGGAGGGAACTTGGGAACTACACCACCAAGCGGCAAAGACTCTACTGAACACATTTCACACCTACAGGACTCCAGAAGCATGCGTTCAGGAGGAAGCTGCATCAATTTCGTCACCGCTTGAGGTGGCGTTGAGGGACTTCTCGTCTCCAGACACCCAGAGAACTCTTGAATTTCATGTTACGTGCTTTATTTGGATCGATATCATTGCCAACGCAACCTTTGGATCTCCCTCACATATTCCCCGACGCTTCGATTACATTCCCTATCTTCAGGCCAATGATCTCAAAACTCAAGATATAATGGGCTGTCACTCATCGGTGATGGCGAGCATCGCAGAGATCACATGCCTTGCTGATTGGAAGACTTCTCAGCTTCAGTCCAAATCACTAGACATAAAAGAGCTTTCTGAACGTGCCAGTTCGATGGCGTCTCGTCTAGCGGACCAGGTGCTGGAGCTGGAAGAAGTCTCCGTCTTCGACATGACCAAACTTCAAGTGGAAAGTCGTATGGTGACGCTGCAGTTTGCTTGCGCCGCACAGGTATATCTGCATGTCGTCGTCTCTGGCACCAACACGGCTAATCCTAAACTTATCCGCTATGTCAGCCGGAACTTGGAGATGCTAGAAGCACTTCCAAGCGGACTTATGATTCGTGCCAACTGGGCGTTCACAATTTCTGGATGTATGGCGGGCAAGAGTCTGCACGATAGATTTCGGGGCCTAGTAGCGAAAATGGTAGCGCAGAAGCTACCCTTGGGCATGACTTGGAAAGGACTGATTATCATGGAAGAGTGTTGGCGGCTGAGAGAGTCCCATCCTGAGCTAGAGGCTGATTATGTTTGGCAAAGCGCAATGAAGAGCTTGGGCTCAAGGATTCTACCCGTATGAAAAGAATACCCCATGAATAAAATATTGGATTCGGTAGATAGAATTTCCTTCCTCTGAAGCCGGTATGAATCGCAGGTGCCTCTCACTGACTCAGTCGCCCAGCCCTTCTGTCACGCAAATGTGGTTTAAGTTATGCGACCTCCTGAGAAGCCGGCACACCATTCCGTACTGTATCATCATCAGTCCCCGCCACCCGCCACCCGATCAACAGCTTCCCTCGTCTTCTCAATACTACCATTAAATGCAAACTTCGCCCCCGGCAGCACCTCATGCACCGCATTAACAACCCCCTCGAAAAACTCCACAAGCGCATCACTCTTCCTTATACCCACTGCCACCCATCACCATCAACATCAGCCAAAGTGTCCTTGAGCTAAAATATTCTCCTACTACCACCATTTGGCGTAAAAGGATAAAAGAAAGAAAGAAAGAAGCACTTACTACCAACCATCACAACATCCCACTTCCTCTCCCCCAACTTCTTCCTGCAATCATCTATCACACCCGGCTCGCTGGGCGTCACATACAGCATTTCCCACTCGTACCTAGAAGCCCGCATATCCCTCTCCATAGCATCGAGAGATCGCTGCAGTGATCCGCGCACGATCCACGGTACCATATCTGACGTGGCGGGGATGCCGATACCTAGGACCGAAGGGGCCATTCTGGTTGTTTTGTTTTTGTGGGAGTGGGAGTGGAAGTAGATGTGCCTGCTGAGCGAGTTGAAGAACATGATGTGGGAATGGACAGGAAGATATATCAAGGAGGGTGGTCGCTGCAGGTGATTTCTGTTATAGGGTTGTTTGTGTGACTGCGGCTAGGCTAGACTGTTTAAGCAAGTCGCCCCGAGGGTCGAGCAATCCTTGCAGAACGAATTATTGGAGAGATACTGTAACAGTGATAAGCTCACGGCGACCGATTGGTGTCAATATACTTAGTAAAATGTTTCGTGTATCAAACCAGTTCAAAATGACACAAAATTCCCAGCAATTCTATTTCGACGTGAGAAATCAGGCAACGGAAATTCGGCATGCCATTCATTTCAAGACATCAATCGACATCTTGACTATTACTCCTACATGCTCAAAGAACGCCGACACAAAATGCAATTGTTATACAAGGACCATTTCATTCCCAATGCCCACGCTTGCCGGCTTTCCCCAATCCAACAAAATCCCCTCGGAATGACGCCTAAAAATGCATGTTCAATCGCTGACTACCTTTCCTGCGCCGCTTATTCAATCGTCGTTCCTTTCTTCAGACATATCCTATACCTGGTCAAGTGACCTTCCTCGTGCTGGACAGAAAGTGTAGGCACTGATGACTGCGGATCATGAATGTTCAGCTCCTTCTGGCGCATTCAAACCCAGAGCGCTATCGTGAGCTTTCTTGATTCAAACACAATTCCATTCCGCAAATACACACCACCTAGCACTCCTATCCGCAAGTACCAATCCTCTCCAAACGCCTCTCTCCCCAACTTTAATAATGGTTTCCCAAGTCCCACCATCACCCTTTTCTAAAGCCTGGCTTGTGCTTTGACCCTTCTCTTCTTTTCTCATCAGTCTCAGCACCTTTCCACCGGGAGACTGGATAGCTAGTTTTGCGGGCTTCTTTGAGGAGTATGCGCTGGTGCTAGGATTTGACCCAGAAGCCGAAGAATTTGTTATCGACATCGCCGAGGACGGGCGGATGAATGGAATTGGTGAAGTGCCCCCAGGATTTGGTGATGCCCCTACAGATGACGGGTGCTGCCGGACTGCAAAGACAAAGGTGTTGTTCAAGGCCAGGCGCTGGCACTGTGGCTGAGCGACATAGAGATCGTGCCGTTGGGCATGTGGTGTTGGATGCCGAGTCAAGAACTCATAAGGCGGATTCTCTCCGGTGTGGACTATAGGAAGTGCAAAGGCAAGCGGATGTGGAATGTCCTTGATTGAATGCATCAGGCCACGCTTTCCGGCATATATCTTTAGCGTTCCTTGCCCTTCATCTCCAGGTAGGAGAGCTTTCACCGTGTAGCGCTTCTGACCACCGATCCATTCAGCTTGAGCAAGGGCGCGCTTCTTGATCAAATCTCCACTCTCAAAGAAGTCACCATCAACATCACGTTCAAATGCTCGCGCCTCCACCTCGGCAACGCATTCGATATCGGATGGCACTGTAAATTTGACATGAACAAGCTCTAGATCCTCAATGCGAACAAGGCTGGTGTCGTAATCGGCCATTTGAAGCGAATTCTTGAAGAAAGGTGGACAAGCACAGGGGAGAGCTAATAACACTTCGAAAGCGATAGGCGGACACATGTGCTGCTGTTCATGTCGTTCCGGAACATGAGTCCAGCAAATTTCGGTAGGCCGAGTCAGAAACCACCAGCTCTCAGCTACTTGTCCTCCAGCACTTGAATAAAGTCCTCGCTTTGGATGTGAGGGAGCAGCAAGCGAGCAATCCATAATTCTCCACTCACCATCCACAATGACAGCATTCCAAAAATGATTCGAACGTGGCATAATTGCGAGTTCGGGGACTTCTCCAGGCGTTTTCAGATATCCGCGGACCACTTCTGCATGGATTCCAACAGCTTTGCACATTTCTAGTACCAAAACAGCCACCTCTTCAGCGCATCCTCGTTTAGTCTGGATGACTCTCCTAGAGTCCACCTCGCCTTCGAAATCGTCTTCCCATGTCACTTTCTCACTCACCCAAGTGAAAATAGCTCTTAGGCGCTGTACGTCGCTCCGGTAAGGTCGACAGACATAACCAGTAGCTAAGCTAACAGGATTGGTCATTGGCGGCAGACCATTGACAAACCTCGCGTTTTTGTCAACAAGGGACAAGTTGACGGCATGGAAATCGGTAGGCTCAACAACGGGGTTTCCATCAGCACCTTCATCTCCATCGCAACCTTCGAAGAGCTCTTCCACTGGCGCAATGGCTGGATAGTCCATCATCTGACATCTTTCTTTCCTCTCAACGCGTTCAATCCGGCTGAGTGAATTTGATCGATTGACATCGCGCCGCACTTGGACCCAATCAATGCCTCCACCTCCTAATCCCATATCGCTTGCTGCATTAATTCCGTGGCCACTGTGACTACTGCTGAATCCACCGGCGATTGACGTGACCCCATTGGGAATGCCCTTCGAAGGCAAGGCAGGTCTTGCAGCTTCGCTCACTGCTATGCTGCTTCTTGCACTAGCAGCTCCAGTCTTAGCTGATTCTATAATTTTCTTGAAGAAGCCGCTCTTCTTTGGTTTCGGAGCTACCAAACCGCCAAGGATGCCTCCGGACTCTGTTGTCGATGCTGTTCCCCGCCACCCTGATTGGGATTGTGGCCTACTGAGCCCAGACGCATGACTACTGTGATAGGAGATTCCTGAAGCGCTCCCAAACTCCGCCTGGCTCCCGTTGCCGTCCAAAAACTCATCTCTCCTCGAACCAAACGCACTTCGCGATCGGCCTTGAAGGGCTTCCTTCTTCCTTGCCAAACTTCCAGCACTGGTGGACGAAAAGCCGCCAGCTGAAGTCCCGCTCATAAGACTTCGATCCGTCATCTGAGTGCTTGAGCTCATGTTGGTCGTCGTACTCCGCGTACCTGACGAGGACGATGTTGAATTTGTTTTTGTGGTGAACGTTCTACCCAACACCGATCTCCCAACTTCATAAGCAGACTTTCGATGGCGAAGTTTTCGCTCGGATTGAGAAGATTCCGCTACAGACTTTGGGCGCATGTCGGTACCCATTTTTGGGGGAACAGCAGGTCCATTATCATCGTCTCTATGCGATCTAGGGCTGTTTGTGTGCATTTTATTCAATCTATCCTCCATCCTTCGAACGTAGTTGCTCAGCTGGGGTGGTGGCTGATCCGTAGGATGGCGTGAATGAGAGCCACCAATATATGGTTGTGATTCTTCGTCGTCGTAATCATTCTGGTCACCGATTCCCATGGCTGTATTCGGTCTTTGCGGCCCATTTCTTCTCGTTTTTATATACGACTGATCAAAAGCCTCGGGAGACCATGGATCAAGTGGCTCTTTTGGCGACTCAGTGTCTCGAGAAACACCCATATCATATAATGATGACATTACGTCGTCCATAGCAGAGCGAAGCGGGGAAGGAGTGAGTCCAGTACCCCCACCAGGAGAAGGTGGACATGGTGATTGCGTTCGTGGAGTGTGATAGCCTTCAGGCCGATGGTGAAAAGAGCTTGTAGATTGATGAAGGGTACGGTGAGGGGGAGGCGGAGGGGGAGGCGAAGAACCAATGTCGAAGTCTGGTTCTGGTGGCGTAGGCTCTCTCGAATAAGGAACGTATTGAAACGAAGGAGCAGGGGAAGGCGCTCGGGAGCCGTAGCTGTTGTGTCTTGGTGGAGCTGGAGAAGGAGCTCTTGATCCAAAGCTCTGATATGCCTGTGGATTTGGAGAAGGAGCTCTGGACCCGTAACTGCCATTGTTGTATGAATGAGGATTCGGAGATGGGGCTCTCGATCCGTAACTGCCGTTACTGTATGGTTGGGGATTTGGGGATGGCGCTCGAGATCCATAGCCGCGAATCTGGGGAGATGGTACACGTTGTATATTGTCATGGATGCCTCTTGGGCTAGGTGACGGAATTCGAGATGCCGATATGCTATCCTGTTTCTGAAGCTCTGCACGCTTCTGGGCTGCTGCATCTGGCGCCGCATAAGCTGTAAAAGGTTTTCGAAAGGCCTTCGTTTTGGTTTTCTGTGGTGGTTGTGGGTTGAAAGGATTCGGGCTCGGTGAACGGTCTGGCATTGGACTCGATACCCTACTCGCTGGCCGGAAGCTATCATCGAGGACCTCGACAAAATTGGATGGAAAGAGTCCCATCATTCGTTTGTCGCGCCGTAATCTGCCCATCCACCATGATCCATCCCCCGCATTCAGACATTCTATCAGATCGCCTTCTATGAATCCAAGATCGCGTTTCGATTCTCCTCCCCACGAGTATACCGCTCTTACCCAGCAAGGGAATCTTGTGGGCAGAGCCGCCGGTTGTACCATTTTCGCATGCGATGAAATTTCCAGCAGTTAGCAATTTATAGATAGCTATAGCGGTGCGAGGACGGGCAATGTAGTTGAGAGGGAAAACATTTAATATTGCAGATGGGCAAAATGCAATACGTTCTGATTTAGCGGTAGGTCAGTTTGAGAGGCATGATTCGAAAATTATTGAGCGTAGGAAGATAGGTAGGAAAATTGGACAACGCAACACAAGGCGTGTTCTTGATCGAAGTTGAGGTGGGCGCGGGTCGGTGATCGGCCAGCCCATCAAAACAGTCGCGGGTGTTGTCACCCAGCAACCAGAATCGGCAGAAGCTGTTTTTCCGGGGCCCGTGCAGGGGTAGATTCAGCACGGGCGAATAGTATGCCAATATGCATCCCCTTCCCCTTCCCCTTACCTACAATCGGAGTCGCTGGACCTTCTAATGCGCATTCCATATCACTTTCTCCTGTCCCAACATCCAACACCCGACTTTCTATCCATCGACTTTTGCGAATTGCCTCATAATCGTTCAAATTTACCTGCACTTTTTCAATTTCCTGGTCCTTCATTCATTTTGAAACCAAGAGGAAGCTCGGGCCCAATTGTGTGACGGGAGGAGGGCTGATTGTTTACTTGCGATGCCCTGCCAACGCCGCCACTTGTAACTTATTTATTTGCACCACCTCCTCAATCACCTTTCACCACAATTCCACCCGCCGCAACGATGTCTCAAGACACTGCAAGATACCAAGTCCTCGAGGAACTCGGGAGTGGCAGCTTTGGCACAGTCTACAAGGCAATTGACAAGACAACCGGCGAGGTGGTAGCGATCAAGCATGTAAGTTCATGAGATGGACGAGAGTCAATGGACACAAGCTGACTTTCGCAAGATTGATCTGGAGTCTTCCGACGACGATATATTAGATGTCCAAACAGAGATCTCACTCCTCAGCACTTGCGCGAGTCCTTACATCACGAAATACATAGCCAGCTTCCTGCGAGGACACAAACTATGGATTGTTATGGAATATCTGGGTGGTGGATCCGGTCTGGATTTGGTATGCACCGTCTCAATTCCTCCATGTCGATTTATACTCATACCTGATAGCTCAAACCCGGGAATCTTAACGAAGCTTCGATTGCCATCATATGCCGAGAACTGCTCTTCGGACTCGAATACCTACACCAAGAAGGGAAGATACACAGAGACATCAAGGCTGCCAATGTATTGTTATCGGCCAGTGGAAAGGTTAAGCTGGCAGACTTTGGGGTTGCTGCGCAACTCACCAATATCAAATCGCAAAGAAATACGTTTGTGGGGACCCCCTATTGGATGGCGCCGGAAGTCATCCAAGAGGCAGGGTATGATTACAAGGCGGACATCTGGTCGCTCGGAATCACCGCTCTGGAATTCATCAATGGGGAACCACCGCATGCCGGAGTGCATCCTATGAAAGTTCTGTTCCTCATCCCTAAACAACCTCCTCCTCGACTGGAAGGCCCGCAGTATAGCAAAGACTTCAAGGACTTTGTTGCGCAGTGCTTGATCAAGGATTGCGATAGAAGACCTTCCGCCAAGGAGCTGCTGAAACACAAGTTTATTCGATCCGCAGGAAAGGTTGAGGCTCTTCAGGAGCTGATCGAGAGAAAGCAGTTGTGGGACGGTTCCAAGACGAGACCCTCACATCTGAAATACTATGAAGAAACACTGTAAGTCTTCAATCCATTGCCACAAAAATCGGCCCTGACACATTCAGAAACACCATGTCACCCAAGGACGATCCTGATGAATGGGTGTTTGATACTGTCAAGAAGTCCACTATCGCTCCTCGAAAGAACACTACGAAGAGACGAAAGCTATCGGTCATTCATGCCAATGGCCAAGGTCTTACTTCTGGTGCGGAAGAAGCACTGAAAAGACTCGACCTCAAAGATGCTCCTTTAGACTATTCATCACCTCCACCTGTAACCGTCAAACGAGGGACAGTTCGCAAACAGCCTTCGATCGCACAGCTAGTATCGCCAACCAAGCAACGCCAATCAAGCAGTCAACGACGACCTCTCCAACCAGACATCAGTTTCGGCAATACTGGTTCCACCGTTCGTGTATTCCGCCGTGTATCAGACAATTCAACTATGGCCCAAGTTGATTCCGATGTCTCAGCTCCAGAAACCACACGTGACGAGAATAGACCACCTATGGCCGAGAAAGTTACCAAGGACGCGGTTTTTGGCAGGCTTCTTTTCGCGAAAGTCATTGACCCTACATTTCAAGAAGTACATGCTCAGACTGGCAACCAAGCGAAGCGCGAAGCACTCTCTCGACTAGCGGACGCCTGGAGCGCTCTCAATAAAATCGATCCCGAAGGAGAATTTCAGCTGATGAAACTCTTCACTGAGAAAGCACAGAACGAACCAAAAATATCAGCGCAGCTCAGTCCGTCCCGGAGCGCAAGTCGAGATGGAACCCCTCAAGCAACACCAACGAAGTCTGCAGCAAAGTTGGTCCTGGCGCAGAACAACCCTCATCTTAAGAGCCATCGTCGTCGACAATCAACCATGTTCCATGAAGAGCCAAAAGAGAAGCTTTCAAACCTACCTGGCCAGTCAATACCTGGTATGGAGCACACCAAGGAGCTCGCGGATGTTCTCTATGGGCGCTGGGCAAGCGGGCTACGAAACCGCTGGCCAGCCGCGTAATCATCCTACCAGTGCCCTCTCTCTCAGCATATTTTCGGCGCATGCAGATGTGTAAAAGTAATAATTGCGGAAGTCGTATAAATGTTCCACTTCGATTTGCATACTGGCGGACATTGCATAAACATATAATATTGGCGCGTTTGTACAGCAGATCTGGGATTCACTGCACCATATCTGGGAGTTCATGATTCATGATAATGTCTTTTTCTTTCTTCTTGCTGTTTGTACTTGGGATTGATCGATTCTATTCGTCGAGAGTGGGAGGCTGATTGTATAGCGAGGTTCATTGGTGTATCAACTGTGTGAGATAGAGTATCAATAGAATGCAAATTAATTATCACGAGGTTCTTGCGCCATTTTTGTGACTTTAGTCTGTTTCTCTCTGTTGGAATAGTGCTCCAAAAGTTTTCCACTTTTTACTCTGGTATGTCCGGTATCTTAGCCATACCTGAAACTACCATTTCAACTGGATGATTCTCTTTCCTCTTGCTTGCAGAATCTAACCGTCACATCTTATCTATCCATTTCAGAGAGGAAGCATGAGCTTGTTCCCAACATGGAAACGCCCTCCCCCGTCCGTCCATCGTTCTGCGAATGCCGCGCAGTTTCACCGGCCCGCGCCGCAGTACTCACGATCTCTATTTCCCCCCGCATATCGAAACAGAGACGAGAGGAGACAAGTGTCTGCCAAGGGTCAAAGTGAGGGACAGCGCTTAGAGCCGCCGAGAAGAAGCTTTGCCGTAACCTCACAGTACTTACCTAAGCGATAATCTCTGTATTTACCAACCCAACCTCTCACATTTGCCTCCTCCCTCCATCGCTCATCAATATCACGACGTTTTCTTGAATCACTGATTCGCGTCCTGATATGAAGAAGAGGGTGTCGTAGAGTATGAATGCCGCTACCGATGATCTCTCAGGGGCCTGTCTCAACGGTCTCGTTCAATTGTCAGAACCCTCCGGGGCCATCAGTTCCTCTCCGATGGCGAGCCTCGATGGACTTCCAGTTGAGCTCAAAGTTACAATCCTTGCTAGTCTTCAAGATATTCCCACTCTTAAAGCACTGGTTAAATCGTCGCCTTCATTACGCCAATCTTACCTCGGCCAACGACAGCTTATTCTGAGTGCGGTGCTTTCAACCGAAATGACACCTAGCGTTCTACTGGAAGCCAGATTCGTATTTCGGGCCGAAAAAATCCAGCTAGGAGACTCAGAAGAAGCCTAGTTTTCAGAGGCCGAGCCTCTTTTAGAGGATTACAAAGACCAGCGGAGAAAGGCGAGTGATGAGGGAGCAAGTGATCGTTCACCCTTATCGAAACCCCTCGATTTGAAAACTTTGTTATCTATAGTCCGACTCCAGTCGTTCATTCGCCATATCGTGAAAGATTTTCATTGCTCAACACTTTCCAAGCATCCCACTTCTGGCCAGGATCTGGAGTTCGAGGAGCTTTCTCCGAACGAGCGGCGCCGCATCTATCGAGCATGCTATCGGTTTGAGATTTTTAGCTACCTCTTTGCACACTTAATATGGAACCACTTTGAGTACGCGGGTATAGGCTCGAACGTTGGTTGTCAAGCAGGGATTTTGTACTTCTCGAGATTCGAAAGGTGGGAGTTCGAGGAGCTATTTTGCCTACGGGACTACATTTACCGGGCTTATGACAAGATCTTCAAGGACAACGAAGATGAAATTTGCAATTTTTTTTCCACAGAAGAAGAACGTGACCACCCGGACGGCATGTCACGGGCCGAACGCGATGTTCTTGCTCGGAAGAGTAGGTTCTACTATCAGAAGTCACTTTTCATTATCCGCTGGCGTCTCTTAGCGGCCTGGGATTATATCTCATTGACAGAGGCTTTAATGAGCCAAGGGCTAGAGTCTTTATCACGCACCATGAGCTTTTCTTGTTCGAGGGATAAAGTTTCCTTCGTAGAGGACCAGTTTCGAAGACAACTCGTGGGACAACTCGGTTCCGATAACCAGAGAACGCTCTTATCACGCGCACTGAGAGGCCATAAGACTGCTCAAATACCGATTTCCCACAAGGAAGCGCAGCAGCTTGCGAATGCACGTTTCTCGGGCGACAGCCAAGAAAATGGCCCTAATGCTGCCTGGCCATGGTCGATCAGATTTCGCGAAGATGTACGCAAGTTTTTGGTTAATCTTTGGACAAAGTAGAGGATTTTTCAGGTCCTGGGGCTATGTGATGTGGGATAGCACGAGGCTGGATGCATTGAAAATCATGGATCATGAGGCCTCAACTTATCGAGCTCATGGACCTAAGGCTCGACATGGGCGGTTGTTGTCGGACTGGGTTGGGGCTGAGAGCTGGAGCACTTGAATGCACTATTAGAGACAAACATTTCTCGGACTATGCCTTACCACCCTTGGAGTTCCGTTTGAGAAACTGATGCTGGTCTCGCGGTGGACCACACTAATTATTGAGAGCCCCGAATATTCCACTCGGCCTGGGACATTCAAATTAGTGCTGCTTTTTTTGTCTGCCAGAAGCTGGTCTCAGAGGCTGAAGGATCATTCGAACTTGCTTCTATATTGGTCGCTGTCGAAAGATGAGGAGGCGTTTCTCGCTCTGGAGAACGACGAGAACGTTGGCGCACGAGACCTCAGGATGTTTTACTTTCTGTGGTGGAGAAACATGGCCTCCATTGAATTACTGCACTCTGGGCTGAAAACAACTTATTTCAATCAGCTCCATAATGCACGCCCAGTATGCATTACCAAATCCCCGGATCCTCCACTGATTGGCATATGAGCTTGTGCGCCAAGCTTTGCGATGAAGCTCCCAGGGAAAAATTCATTGCCTTTGCCTGACCGCACCACTTCTTAACCTTCCCGAGTACCGGAGATAACGGAGCCGTATAGACATACGAAAAAGCAGCTTGAGAAGCAGCTGCCATGCTGGTGATAAGCTTCACAACTGCACAAAAACTTGTGCAGGAACAGTCGGGCTCTCGGGCTTTGTGAGATCCCGGAAGCAGGCCTGGAAAGTTCCCAGTGTTTCTACTACTTGCAGGAATTAGGAATCTGGATAGAGAAAACTGCTTCCTAAAATAGATTTCCCATGAACTCCCTGAGCCGCATCACAGCAAAATTGCAGCTATCGAGCCATTACAGATCCATATTATGCAAGATTGGGCCTATGCCATGGGCGGTTCGTGAGCCACGTGGGAAGGCTTGAAGGGGCTGAACGTTTTCCCTGTAAATACGCTGAAGGAGGGTGGCATTGAGTCTGTAATAGGTGCGGTATTCCCCGATTGTGTGGGGGAAGGCGGCGCACGGGCATCGAGTCTAGTGAAGCATGGCATGGCGTGTGCCCTGGAGCGGCGTCTTGCATTGAAGCGAAATAATGATCTCTCCCTGGATTTATTGACTTGGCGTTATCCTACTTGGTATAAGGCTGATTGAGCACCATTGATTCGACGCCTAATCTAAAGTCGCAATACCGTGCGCCGTCCAATAAAATCGTGGATCACTTCTAAGTATAGACCTTTCAGTTTGCTAGGAGCTGAAGCTTTCTAGTGTGGCTTGCACTAGCTGCTCCGTTCGCAGCTGACGTCGGTGGCATCAATAGATAGAGCACATTGGGCTTCCAAAATGGTGCTAGGCTTGAATTCGCGGCTCCCAGTCGGAGGTCTGGAGTAATTCATCTCAACAACTACCTAGGTATTTTCTCAATGCTTCCATTTCCAATGGGGGTCTATCTTGGTTATCATAGGTGGAAGAAAACCGCAGGTTATTTATTGGATTTTATAAAAATCCAAACACGCGCATCTTTATTGGTCAATCTTTCCACAACTTCTAAGACATCAATAATTACAATCACCGTTGTTTTGTTGCAGCTCGGAGCAGTTAGGGTGTGTGATCGCTGATCAATCAGGTTGCACCGGGCGCGGCAGACTAACTATCAACACCACTCTCGGATCATTCTTTACGGCAAGTCCAACGGTACCAAAAAAAAATTCATCAGAACTCTATTTTATATAAAGGAAAGAACGACTATCACTCTTAGTCGATTGAAGCCACACGGAATAACTCCTGCTGAACACGGCTCGACCCGACGACCCGTTCTACAGCCCGTCTACCAGCCCGTGGGGTACATCTTAATCTTAGCTGCCGGTCGATCATCGTCATGACGGAAAACTCATCGTTTGAAAATGATCGTCAAGATTCGCAGCCCTACCAGACCCAGAGCCAAGCGTATCCCGCGCAAGCTGCAAGTACAGATTCTCAACAGTGGCCTCAACAAAGCCCCAGTGCGGAGTTGGGTCTGGATTTGGCGGTCTTCGACGAGTTGTACCAGGACGTCGATCTGAATAGCTTCTTTGCATCAGAGAGCTTTCTTCCTTCGACCATAGGAACTCTGAATCCACCTGTCGCTCCAGTCGCGCAGTCTCTTCCTTATCATACTACAACGGCTCCACAAACACCTTCAACGTGGCAGCCTCCAGCACCCTTAAGTTCGTCGGCAAGTAGTGATCTAGCCTACGAGCCACGATATCTTGAACATGCGGCCGTACCTCAAAATCCTTGGTACTTTGACTTGGCACAAAGCTTTGCGCCATTGCAGCATGTATCCCACGGGTTCACACCTAGGTGAGGCACACATTGCTCCTTGGTGTTCGATAGCTACTGACTTCCGCTGCTAAGTGCTTTACCGGAAGCATCAGGGCCCGGACCATTGCTTACGGTGGCTACCCAGGGGGCTCAGAGACTTGGTCCCGGTGTCATCGGCAGCCCACAACATTCACAGCAGCTCGTCTCGCAGAGAGGAGCGCCTCCAAGTACAGTTAAACAACTGGCACGGAAGTCTGCTGTGCAAAAACCTCATGCTGAACGTCGCGCGAGGGTCAAGAGGCCCAAGCGTGAAGGTCCCCTCAGTTCAGTGTCTCGAGAGAAAGCTGAGAATATGCGCGACGTGGGAGCTTGCTGGCGCTGTCGCAAATACAAGAAATCGGTTGGTACTTTCCTGTTCCAAGACGAGTCAATGCTAAGTCTATGCAGTGCAATGGCGATGGCATCTGCGCCGCATGCCAGATCCCTAACTTCAAAGTGTGGCCTACTGAACTTGGATGTCGCCGAGAGCGTTTAGGAAGTCTTGTGCTGTTCTTGCTACCCCGTAAGCAGTTCCACCTGAAGTGTGCCCTTCAGTCGTTCATGTACTGACGAGCAACCAGCTGGAATGGAGGCCAAAGTCCAAGCTTTCCCGGGCCCGATACAGAAAGCACGCTCATGGAGGCAGCTTATGGCCCGTCCCTCTTCTGAGAGTCCAAAGATCAAAGCACATGTTCCCAAAGCTTGGGCACTATCAGTCGACGGCGTCCAGTCGACCAACCTTTTTCACGATGATTATGCTAAACTTGTTTCAATCATGACAGCATACCAACGCACCTTACCAAAACCTGTATGATTGGCAGATCCTCTTTCGTTCTCCCCGCTGACGATTACATAGAATGCCTGCCTCGAAACGGGATGCTCTCTGATCATTGCGACCAGCGTATTCTACAACTGTTTCGTTGAAACAAATCGAAAATTCACGAAAGCCGAAACTATAAAAGCGATCAGTGAAGTACGAAAGCACCTTGCCCGCTGTTTCATGCAGATTGAAAAGCTCTGCCTCTCATCAAAGCGATCGGATTGGTTTCCTGCCCTTCTCGGAGGCTGTCTCCTGGTCTGCTCTTCCATCATATACATCGATGCCATGATAGTCATAGAGCCTACTTTGGCGGCGGGGATCTGGGGCAGTTCTCACGAAAGGCGCATGGGAATGCGTCAGCGGGGATATCAAATGCTTCTTGATTATCTTCGAGCAAGTACCAACGGTATCAATCCTTTGAAGTTGGAATGCTTCTCTTTCACGAATTGGTCTCAGTCTGTGGAAAGCTCGAGTGATAGAGCGGCGGCTCTGCAGTATGATCCTGCTGCTATATCGGGGGTTCAGACGTTGCAGGCTTGGTATATCGATCACAAGCGTCTGATGATGGAGGGCAAGGAGATGTTTCAGAAGAACGCGTATAATCTTGCGAATATATGGCCAGTTGCGGGTTTGTTCTTGTTGTTTGATTGGTAGCGCTTAGTGTTTCAGGGAGACGGCCTCTTGGATATCTAGCAATTAGGTTTCTTCAATAAGGCCTCAAATCATAAGCTGTTGTTCTTGTGACTCGTTCCTTGTACCAAGAAATACCCACCGTGTTACATAACACCAGGTTTGGCGGGCTAAGTACTTACGCTGTTCAACATGTCTTGATTATCTCCCAACAAATTCCAGGCACCAATATTTGGCCCACCAGCTTTCCTCCAAAATCGAAGATCAGCAAACAAGAAGTCTGGACTTGCATCTCTGCACGGATTTCGATTTTCCAAAATAGTGCCGTTCACAAGCCCATTCTGCCGGCCCTCTCTGCGGCAGATTGATATGGTTCCTCCAATTCGATTATATTCATCGGCAACTTTGGAGCAGCTCTTGCTGAAGTCCCTGAAATTTGAGAGTGTTCGATGAGCTGTCGATCTATAGATTGTAAAAATTCCTCGGCATGATCGTGATAGATTTGAGGCAGGCATCCATTTCTAATACCATGACCGAGGGCATCTTGGTAATAGGTGACGGGAGTCGAAGAATATCTGAGCTGGGCTAGGGGTTTATCAGGTGAGCAAGATCGTTGACATAAACTTTGATGGAGGAGAAGACGCGAAGCATGCTCATGGGTAGCTTCCCCAAGAAATGCAGCATCTCGATGGGAGAAGGAGCACGCCTGCTGTGTGGTCGGTTGCTACTACCATTTTGGTAGTGAATCTTGTAATTTTCTTCAACATTCACCATTTCTCGCCATTGTCCCAGATCTCATGGGATTTTGAAGATTCAAATGTATCTTGTGACCTTTCCCAAGATTGGCTATATTCATTGATTGTCACAGAGCTCGTGGGACAATCTGAAGACAGAAGCACACTTGTGTGACCCACAAGGTATCTCAATCATCCAATTTACCCCTAGCCAGTACTTGTTGCATCTTCTCGTCATCCCAAGCAAACGCTGCCTTCTTAAACTCCGCTGGGTCCCATTGAGCAGTCTGCCATCCATGGGTGCGGTAAATTGCTTTCAACTCATACATTAGATTGTTAGCAATAACAAACATAGGGAAAACAACTATTATGATAAAACATCAAGGCTTACTTGTGCTATAGGTCCGTCACAGTTGAAGACAGTTGAAGACAGTATCGTCATCAATGCGGGGAACCACCACCTAATCCAAGCTCCGAAAACTCTCCTTCCATTCCTCGAAGAACTCGTTTATAGGAAGAGTACGGTACGCACGCCAAAGTTCTGGAGGGTCTTTACTTGGTTCCGTACGCTCGGGAAATCCTTGCTGGATCCGATCTGTAATTGTGCCCAAAATGAACTATTAACCCTTCCCTATATAAGCGGCGCCTACTGAAAAGGCGGAAGCTGGAGAGACGATAAAAACAACGGAAAGAACCGAATTTACCATTCTTTGTATCAAGGAACAGCCAACTTCCATATCTATGTCCCTCCGTAAGAATCGCTACATCTTCCGGAATCTCGCCCGCACCGAATGGACTGAGAGATTCCAGCCCACCTGGTTCGGAAAAAACCGGCTCAAGGCACTGATAGAACCACCAGGTTGGCGCGGTCTTAGGAGCTATCTCGATATTTCCGCTGTTGAGGTAAGGGAGGTGTTTGTATAGGTCGATCACGTCGGCATTTTTGCCCAGTGGTGCTAGGTTCTCTTGGGTGATGTCGGGCCATCCACCGGGAGGAGGGTATATGATTTCCGTAGGCGTAGAAGTAGGGAGAGTAGCGAAGAATTCGTAGAATGAAGTAACAGCAGCGACAGCTGCATCGCGGTCGTACTTGGTCATTTCAAATACGGAGAACTTTCGGGCGCGAAAATTTGAGTCAAGATAAAGCGCAGTTCCGCAGCCATACGATAAACATAACTAGCCAGCCTTCCGTCTAAAAGACATTCAATTTACTGCCCAACAGGTTGATGATTCAGAGAAATTCAGTCACCGTCGCTTCCCGCAACTATTTGGTCAATGAATGACTCGTTCTTCGAGCATCTGTATCTCATTAGACCTTCCGCAGAGAGGAATTAATGGGTACTGTCTAGATGGCTTGAGCTGCTGGTGAAGGTGACCTACTCCATGACGCTTTTATTTACTCTTTAGATCTCGTTGTCCTGTCTTTGATCACCTAATCTCCATAGGTTTGGCCGCTTCCACGAAGTCTCGATTTTTCGATACTGGCACCCGGGTTTTTAATTTCAACCACCAAGCTTATCGTTCGAGACACCTTTGTAATAATATCACATCAATAGTCTGTAAGGAGGTTTCAAAGTTCGTCGTAGTGACTATCAGGTCAGCGGGGTTCCTGTATTCCCGGTGGGGTAAAGGGTTAGCGAAAATCTGGCTATAGTGTGACCTTCATGTGGCAAAAGTTTTGATAAAATCATAACATAACACAGCTGTGTGAGGGAATCACTATATATCTTGTTATTTATCAACAATTCCCACGCTGAAGAATGCAAATAAGACCGGCTATGAGCTGATCGCGGACTTCTATATTTACCATTTGGCGTTGACAAGCGAACGGACAGTGGTCGGACTCCGAGGGTGCGGGGCGGGCTCCCGCGAGACAAAAAGCGGCACTGAATATTGCCGATTTGAATGTTCCACTTACTCAGAATTCGTGCCGCTTTTCCTGTCCATCAGGCGGGCTGAAAGCCCCCTTTTCCGCGCCTCTGCTCAGACCATAATTTGACGTACAACATCTGAAAAGCCCGGACCCCGATTCCTTCATGATGCGGAGGTTAAGAATTGGATATACTCCCATCCGCCCTGATATATAAATTTCCCTTGTTATACTTACTCATGACAGTATAAAACACCCCTTACACAACAATATTTCCCGTCTCATATCTCGGTTCTCCAACATGTCTGTTCAGAACTTCACACGGCCAATCCTGCGCAGTCAGACAACGCCAATTGCTATCGCCGCAGTCGTTGCCGGCTTTGGGGCTTACAGCTTTTATTCAAGTTCAGCGAAAAAAACCGAGTTGGCCAAGGGAAATGCGACTCCTGTGAAGACGTTTGGATCGGGCCCAGCATTTACGTCGCTGCAGCTCCAGAGTGTCGAAAAACTCAATCACGACTCGAGTCGCTTTAGATTCAGCTTTCCAAAACAAGACGCAATCAGCGGTCTACCGTTAACTTGTACGCCTTCTATGACCCGAAAATGAATTGAGATATTTACTGATATTTTACAGCGGCAATTTTGACTGTCACGAGACCGGTGTGTGTATACTTTGGCTTATTAGAAGCGAGAGACGATGTTTTCGACTATGAGTGCTGACTTTTGGAATTCAGAATGGACAGTGGCGTCCCGTACCAAGACCCTACACGCCTGTTAGTAATTCAGGTACTGAAGTCTGAATTTCATGAGAATTTGTAATCATTTGGCTGACAAGATCCCTCAGATGATGGATTCCTCGACCTCGTCGTGAAGCGATATCCCAACGGCCAAGTCAGCAATCACATCCATTCGCTCAAACCAGGAGATTCGTTATTTGTCCTTGCTTCTATCAGAGCATACGCTTGGAAGCAGAATGAATTTCCTCACATCACGATGATTGCAGGTGGAGCGTAAGTACTCAATGTTCTCATTCAAGAATGCCACTGACATTATTCGATGCAGCGGAATCACACCCATGGTCCAACTTCTGAAGGGCATCTTCTCAAACCCAGAAGAAAAAACTAAAGTGACACTGCTTTTTGGCATCAACACTGATGATGATGCACTCTTCCGCTCCGAATTCGATCAGATGGAGAAGGAATTTCCGGATCGCTTCGATGTGGTCTACACGGTGACCAACCCTTCTCCAAATTCGTCCTTCAAGAAAGGTCGGGTCACCAAAGAGTTGATCAAAGATGCGCTTGCGAAATCTGGCGGAGAGACTGGCAAAGTGTTTGTGTGTGGTCCTCCGCCCATGGAGGCTGCGTTGTTAGGTGAGAGGAGGGGAAGTGGTGGGATTCTCAAGGAGTTGGGCTTTGGGAAAGACAAAATTTTCAAGTTTTGAGCTTGAATAATGCTACTTTGGGATCTTCTGTGTCAAAGATTGAGATACAATTCTTTGCTCATACATTCTAGTGGGTCTTGGATAGGATCGGGAAAGGAGTTTGGGAGGCGAACTTGGGGCGGGAGTCAGGCTGGTAAAATGGATAATGCTATAGCAATTCTTGAAATCTTCAAAACTTCCTTTTCGGGGAAATTCCGTTTAGTGTTGTGTTCCGATTGAATGTTTAGGCCTCCTTTGGTTCTTAGACCTGGCCGGTCAATGATTTGATTGAGCTACAACATTCACTGTCACCCCACGAAAAATTATAGAGGTTGTAGTAGATCTTGTAGAATTCATTGCTATGTTTCAAATGTCACAGGGGCAATCTATTTTCATATCGAAAATGTTTCAGGGGTAGCGAGACAGTCAACGAAATCAATGGAATAAGCGGTCGCCAAATTAAAAGTGAATGAATAGACCCCAAGAATTAGCGGTCACACTCCCTGAGGTTCAGCAGCTACACGCTGAAATTTAGCGACCCAGCTGCGGCAGAAGCGCTGGATTTTTAGAGCTGGTTGCCAAACTGCGGGTTAGAAGATACCCCGCTATGCGATTCATTTTCGTATCACAAGACACCACAACTTCAATAGAATTTCGTAAATCTATGGTAATTGGGGATCATAATTAAGACTTATGTAACCTTTTAACGGCATTGATCTTTAGTTGTTGCGTGCTTAAATTCTTGATTCTTTGCGATACTGAGCTCAAGAACATTTCCTTCATTAGACACAGGGAGGATTACGATACGGAGTAAACCCACCGGTCAATGAAGATCATCCGACCGGCAGTCCTGTCAGGTTCGAGGACAGAGCGGTCGATCCTTACACTACTTCCTAATGCGGGGTACTAGTGAGATTAAGGTTAACCATAATCACCTTCTATTCTTAGAATGCTCGTTCGCTCCTTCACATTTTCCCGCGTCCTTTTCGTGAGCAATTGATTGCTGCTTCATCGCTGCTTCCACCGACACCGCGAGATCAAGCCGTTGATTCCAGCAAGAATCCCAAATCATAATCTGTACCCAATGCAGAGTTTGGTCGGGTCAGCATGTAACATCGCCCCGGGCTAGAGATGATCGTACAAACGGTTAAATTGCCCCACCGGCACGGCTCGTCCCCGCAGGCCAGCCAACCACCTGAGCCCTGTAAGCAGGTGGCTCCAGCCAAACCTCCGAGAAAGGGTCACAAGAAGTCTCGCGGGGGCTGCTTCCATTGCAAAAGGAGGAAAATCAAAGTAATTTAGCCCCGTAAAACTCTATCATTATGATATGCTCATCAGCTTTCAGTGTCAAGAAAACCGCCCCATCTGCCACAATTGCAAAAAAATGCAATTCAAATGCGTTTACCCTGTGGATGACGAGCTGAAAAGCAAGGAGCTTGTCCCGCATCCTAAAGAAGTGGTCAATCTTCAATCAACACCAACCTTGTTCACAATGACAGACATGCGGTTATTTCACCACTTTCTCTTCAATGCCACCCCACATCTTCCCCTCGCAAATGAAAGAATATGGCAAACAGATGTCGCTTCGTACGCCCATCATGTAAGTTTGCCAAGTTCTTCATATCAGTAGCAAGTGCGTGATCTAATAGCTTTTAGTACGACTTCCTCATACACGCGGTATTGGGTTTTGCGGCGTCTCATTTAGCCTTGACTAGCAACCCCGAACTCCGTGTCCAGGCACTTTCCCATCGCGTGAAAGGAATAGAGAGTCTGAACAAAGCGCTGGCTGGGCCTCCAGAATCGAAAGCCCACAGTGATTCAATCCTCGCCACATGCTACGTTCTTACCCTTCAGTCATCGTACATTGGCGAATCAGCCGAAGAATATCTAACTATGCTAAGAGGAAGTCAGTTGGTCGCCTCTCAAGGCTGGGACCAGAAGCTAGGGACTTCGTTCAACTTCATTGATTTGAAGGCTGTGGCCAAGCAGGCCCGAGCCGCCTCGGCCAACCCTTCCAATATACGCATCTTCAATGAAAAAGAGATGCTAGTCGCGAGACCGGCGATAGAGAATATTGCTCCTCTATGCCAAAGCAGTATCGAAAAGCTTTTCCATGGGTGGTTATCGGAAGTTGTGAACACCCCAAATATCTCATCACTTGACAGTACGTTCTTCTCATGACTAGCAAGCCACAAAATTGTGAATAATTGGTTGACTAACCTTCGCAGTCTACAACAATCTCTGCGATTTTCTCATCTCCATATCAAACGAAGACTTTTCGCGGCTCATAGACCCATCGAACCCCGTAATGCAGATACTCATGGGTCAATTCGTCGCTATCAACAACCTCATCTATCCTCTCAAACTTGGCGAGCCATTTGAATTCAACGGAAGGTATTTGGGGAAGCCAAATCGGAGTTCCATTTTTCGATTGCAGAGCGTCTGCAAAAACGTGCCATCTAGTCTTCACCAATATCTTGAATGGCCCAAACAGCATGCAAGCTTATAACGCAAAATATGACTCGAGATTGAAGACATTCATTGACACTTTGGAGGTCGGACCGCATGGTACGCCATGTATCAATGACTGCTGGGAAGGATAAGGCTCGATCGTATGGTCACGTGGTTCCGACAAGGTCATCTTCCCATCACGGTTCAGGCCCTGAAAATATTTAGGGCCATACGTGGTGTTCGAGATTGAAAACTCCTGTATTGTATGAGATCAAGAATTGCGGACGAAACCTGGGGAATGAAACTCGGCCAAGATTGCCCAGGTCCAACGTATATGTATACCCAGACTCTACACTTAGCAAATGGCAAACAAACTGTAATCAAATTCAATGGTATTTGCTTTTTACAAATTAGTTTAATAATTCAAGGTAGAAGAGCAAGCTAGAGAATTTGAATCCAGGCATCGACCCCACGCTTGGTCATGGGAATGAAGAACTAGCTCTTTCCCCAGCTGGCACGCAAGGTCTGATACCGGTGACTTCGCGGCAAGCGTTTTATCCTGAAGCCTAGAATTGGCTACCGATCGCTTGTTCGACGCCGGCCTGACGTTTTGTGCCCACATATACTTCAAGGTTTCCGGAGGGAAAGAAAAATTGTACGTCGGCCTCAATTTCAGGCTAAGTCTACAAGTGCAGACACCAGCCGTGAAGAATATTGAGCCCGTCCTGGTGAGACGCTGGGTTTGTTGTCTCCGGATGCTTCTAACTCTTTAAGGCAGAGTGTTAGTACATCCCCTCACAACACACACGTTGAGACTCACCTATTTGCCTCAGCGCCTCTGAAAATTGCTCATCTATCAGCTTACTCATTTTTCGTTTGCCTCCAATTAAAACTAAAAGTCTGTACATTCTAGCAAACACGACCCGATCAACTTCAAGGCCATACATTCGTCCATCCGACATGTTGCCCACTTCTTCATTATACACGTTTTTTGAAAAGTAGGCAAATTCCTGGCTTCCGGCATCGATATTTTCTAGCAGGAAAGCCAGACAAATGGAGAGGAAAAGACACGTTATCCAGGAATCCTGGAGCAGAACTTGAGTTCTGAGACCGTCGAGCACTATTCGCAGTAATGATTTATACACAAGAAAGAATGCTACTTTGACTTGCCGATTGAGTAATCGGGGAGCTTGGTCATCGAGGTGGTATGGCTGAGGCCCGCTGTAGCCGCGAAGATAATCGTGCGTGAGCGCATCTGGTACTTCTTCTAGGATTAAACTCAGTCCGAGGATTGTCTGGGCGGCGATGAGTTTGATGGCACTCTTTAGTAGTCGAGTCTCATGGGCAGGCAACTACATGGACTTAGTCTTCATACATCTATGGGAAAGTAAAAATACATACACGTCTTTTCCACGTTTGGAGCCATTTGCATATGGCCTCCAGAGCCTGGCTTGAACGATCGTGGCCACGGATCCTCATAATAAATTCCGCATAGCTTATTAGGTGGTTATCGACAAGGTTGTCGAGGTAGGCATCGAATGCGATAACCATTTGTGCTAGATTTGGCCGATAGATGCCAATGGGTAAGGAATATTCAAGATCGATATTTTTCGAGTCCGGATGAGTTCTTAGAGTGCAAAGATGACGCGAGGGAACGAATCGCCTGATGGTAGCATGGAGATCATGTCCTGGTATGCACGCCAGTCGTACATCTATATCAAAAATCTCCCATCGATCCTCGAAGACCACAAATTTCTCAAAGTCCAGCATCGAAGTTTGAGAAAGATGTTCAATCATGAAGGAGGGATGCAGGTATGAAATAAAGTGCTGCACGGGTAAAGGATCTAGGCGCTCCTGCGGTGCCCTGTAGATACGAGTTTCGTAGAGTCGAGCACATGAGGCACATGGAGTAGGATCGAGTGAACAAATCTGGGATCGTCAGCAGTTAGACTGGCGGCCTTCATATCTGTTAGATGCTCACCTTCAGCTCATTAGTAGTACAAAGCAAACAATTCAAGGTCCGCGGATCTGATGTGGCTTTGGCAAGTTGACAGCACGCCCCAAAATAGGGGTTGATGTCTTTTCTGCTGGGAGCGGCACAACGCACTTCTTTCACGATCGCAGATGATCTCGATCGAAGACATAAATCTGATTGGAGCATCATTGGGATCCATTGGAGTGGAGCATTGTCGGTGGAAGACTTCTTCTCCAATTTCGACACCCAGTCATTGATGCCACTCAGGTTGTTGGAAAAGAGCTGGTTCCCGCTTTCGGCATTGAAGTGCTCGCGCAGATTGGAAATCGATTCACCCTTGACGACAGTGATCATTTCTAAGAACACGCATCCTAAAGACCAGACGTCGGATTTTGAGTTACAGCTCCTACCTTCCATTACCTCAGGCGCCGCATACAATGGAGTTCGTCCGCAAAGTGCCGTGGTAGTTGATTGGCCCAAGTCTCTCCAATCCAGTGAAAGTCCGAAGTCCACCAGTAAAACGTTAGTCCCATAGACTAAGATATTTGCAGGTTTTATGTCGCGGTGTCTTATCTGATTCTTGTGCAGGTATTGGATAGTCACAGTGAGACATCCAAACCATTCGCGTAGTTGGGAAATAAGGATTGGATTGGCAGAGTTTTCGGCACGTTCGAGGTACTCTTTGAGATTGCAGTCCGCGACTGGAGACAGGATGATTGCCAAGTAATGTGGATTCGTGTAACTGCCAACCTACGAGTATCCAACCACATAAGTCAGTCTGATATCTAAAAGCAAAGGCATAGTGCAAATCACTAGCAGGCTGCAAGATCCATTCATAGTATTTGCGAAAAACGTAGCTGTCTTTAGTCATACGCACCAAGGACAGAGATATGTTGCTTATGAACAGACAAAAGGAAGAAGCAAGGAGGGTTTCTCACAATCTCCACACAATGCTTGTGTTTGATACGACGCAGCGCCTGAAGCTCGGAACGAAACATCTGTACGTTATCTCGAGCATGACTGTAATTGCTCAACTTCCGAATACTCTTCCTAGCATATACACAGCCGTCGACAAGACTCAAGACTTTCTCAACATACCCCACTCTGCCTTCGCCAATGGACTGGAGGCGCTGGAATGGTGAAATAGCCGTTGTTGGGAAGTGTCCATGTGCGCTTCCAAGTCCCAAGCGGAAATTCGTGGGTAGAACGCAGACCCGGGTTTGGGCCTGCAAAAAGGGAATCCGCAGATGTTCGGGGAGGATCTGGGTGAGAGTGAATTCCGCAGTAATTGGAAGCCATAGGTCGTTCACCCCTTTCTTGATCAGCTCATCGAGTAACTGACGGTGTTTGCCGGTTTGATCAATATCTCTCAGTATGATATACAACCGAGGGACCTCACTCAAGACCTTTTCGCCTTCCTTGAGCAAAGTTTCAGCAACCTTGAGTATCTCTTCCTCGCTATACGGCGTTCCCTGTTGGCTTGCTAGTCCAACTTGACTGCTTGAAACCCCGTATCCGCTGATTGCTGGGTACATAGGAGCGGTGGCGCCCGATTGGTTCCAGCCTGAGGATATTACTCATAAGTAAGATGTAACTTTGCAGTAATATATTTGGCAAGAGCAAACGAATGTAAGAACGGCTGGAAAGAGTTGTCTTTGATTGAGCCAAGAGAGCTAGCGGCCAGGACAAGAGATTTCAATTTAAGGATGTTGACTTATGAAAAGTTAACGAGCAGGGAGGGCCTGAACACTTAACCACTTGAATATAAGGTGAAGGTGTTCACCGCTCATCTACCGGTATCTCGAAGTCGAATGGCAGCCTCACTCCAGCCTTCCTCCTGATTGGCTCGTTTATTTCATGGCGTATGAAAGACACGGGCGAGCCTAACATAAGGCATTTTCTGAACACGTCCCATTCTCCGGGCCTATGGCAGCCGCGAGTCGCCCTACACTGTAAAATAGAACACACGTGAGTGGGAAGACATGACGCCGATGACGGTGAGAGGACGCGACGCGAATTATCAATCTTTCATACGCATCAAACTTAGTGCTGGTACAGTAAGCCGCAACGGTCAGGCCAAGTAGTCGGAAGAGGCGGCAACGAACTGATAAATACCGTATACGGTGAGGTTGTGCGAAGTATAACGAGCCTAGGCTCAAAAGTCCGTGTTTTTAGGGAATTCTGCATACAAATCAAAAACGCAAATAATTAAATACTTCAAAACTTAGTGATTAAAAGGAAGATTACCTAAATTCTTTCTCAACAGGTATACACGAACCTTCTATTATTTGTTGTTATTATATAATTCAAAAATAACACGAGTTATTGAAGCCTATGGCCGGTTTGGTGAGGCTCGCGAAGCCCTGAAAATGGCCTGAAAACACGGGCTTTTGAGTCTAGGCTCGTAAGCCTCCGTCGATACTGCGGCTCCCTTCTTTTTTGGGGGTCGGAATCTCGCAGGATTTGATTTCAGCTGTTGCTAACATCTGGCCTTACCTCGGAGGCACAGTCAGCAATGAATGCCTATATAAGGGAATAGTCGAGTCATCACGAAACGTGAAAGCAAACCAGAAGAGCTGTGTTTTCGTTTCGTCGTGTTCTGGTAAGGAGCCTTTTTCTTTCTCTACAGGGGATCCTCAGGAGTTTCAGAATCTTCCATGCGCTTTCAGGGGTGATGCATGTTCTACGCTCAGGCACTGGAACTAGCGGCCCCCGCCGCAAAGGCACCAATTTAGGCCGTGCATTCAGCCTCAAAACCCCCTTCCAGACTGAAAAATGACTCTTTCTCTCTCACTTACGAATGCCAGAATCACAGTCATAAACCTGCCTAATATCCGCCTCTTCGCTCTGTAGCACGATAACGACATCCAATCACATCCGCTAAAAGACCGCGACCAAAGACACTCATCCTTTCGAACATCAGACGACAATGTCGCCGCCCAACAAACCTCACGGTTCCAACACTCCCAAGCCTATCTCGTTGGACCCTAGTATGTGTTTCAAGATGCGATTTCTGCCTTTGTATCGTTGAAATAGCTGCTGATTATTGTGTAGTGTACGGCAAATAGATCTCGATTCCTGCGGACGAGCGATTCGAATTAAGCCTTCACCTGCCATGTCGAATCAATCCATGTCCGGAATATCTATCGCAGCGATGTATCATTATTTTCTTCTACGACGCGAATAACGCTTGGCTGTATTATTGTATCGCCCCCTGGCGCTTGCCTGTACGACTACACTTGGGATAAATTTTAGAGGAATCGGCAACGAGAATCCAAAAGTGTATTATGTTTCTGCTAGAATGTACGCTATCGATATAGTTTGAATGATCTGTCATCATTAGAGAGGTGTACTGCAAAGCACAAAATGTCTGGGGAGGGGGTGTTAAGGGTTTGCGTTTTCGAATTGTCTTTCAAAACTATTGGTATTATTATGGGAGGAAAATAGAATGCACTCTTTTGCCATCTTTGACTATCAAGACCGTTGCCTGTCTAGGTATTCAGGAAACTTTCACTTTCAGAGAAGACACCCCAAAGACCCACCTCGCCTCCTCTAATCTGTCGTTAGCAAGCCAACGTCCTATAGATGAGTTAGCTCTGGAACAAGGCGGTATGCACATTCCAAGCAAGTCATACCAGTATGTGGCAACGACGCTCCATCAATTATAGCATGCTCTGCCGCCAGTACAAAGATGTCTATAGATAGTTAAGGTCGGATTTTCTTCTTCCATCTAGCGCTGTGGTACATACTTGCCGGCTAAAGTTTACGCGGTAACGTAACATACCCGGTGACTTGACCTCCGCCTGGATCTTCAGCTGGAGACTTGGTTTTCAATATGCCCGTTGGCCACCCGTGCCGCGAAGAAGTCTTGTTTCGAGGTTCAAAAGACTAATCATGGTTCATAATGACCCACAAACAGATTCTGTAGCAGCACCAGAGGCCCGATCGTTTATCCTATTCCTAGTATAAGAATCAAAACAATCGGCCGTCACCCGTCTAATCTGTTTCCTTTATTCATCGTCGACTACAAACAACGACTCAAGAGATACTGCTCAACCCCTCAGCGTATATTTCTGCATCTCATATTAGTACTACACTTCTTGGAACTCCGATATCCACCATCTTACCGTCAACTAATCAAAAAGGACGCACTGAATATGTACGCCGCGAAGACCTTCGCCCCCTTCATTTTCGCTGTCTTCGTCCTAGCTTGCCCAGACCCAGACCCAGTCTCGACATCCACGACGCTCACCACCTCGATAAAGCCAAGCGCAACTCCTCTGCCAAATTGTAGTCCTTACGCCAGCTTCGGTGACTGTGTTGTCAACGCTTGCTATGCTCCCGGTGTAGTTGATTCGGTGGTCTGGTAAGTCTTTTGGCTTCATATGACCGGTCCGTCAAAAAATCTCTCTGATATTCCATCTTAGTACTCGTGGCTGTTGCAAGATGTGTCTAGGCGGAGACTGCCGTTAGGAATTCAAGAAGACAGCACAGAGAGTATTACTCCAGGGGAGTTTCTTGATGGACGAGAAAATAGGAAGAGCACGCGTGAGGTGCTGTCATTGCAAACAATCAGTGAGAATTTGTGCACTTAAGTTCACGATGTTTCAACAATCCTCATTGGAGGGTAAATGTTGCAAAATTAAGACAGATTGCATAACTAGGCTATTTCGATGACTACCTTCCCAAGGTGCTTTTGATCATCCAAGTACTGGTAAGCCTCTTTCACTTCTGCAAAGTTGAATACCTTGGAATCTATCATCGGCTTGATACCATTCGCCACAACTGCCCTAATCATATCTTCAAGTTGCAACCGATTTCCCACCATGATTCGCCGAACAGTGCATAGTGTAAGGTGGTCTGCGCCGCCGTCCCCTTTTCTACCGCCACGCGTTCCGATAACGGCGACAGTGCCGTCAATGGTGGCTGCAAGAGAAGATTGTGCCATAGTAGTAGGACCCCCAATCTCGATGACATAGTCCGCACCTCGACCAGCAAGAGAGATCTCCTTCGCCGTCTTCCCCCATTCTAAGTTCGTCTTGTAGTTAATGACATGACGTGCCCCGAGAGTTTTCAAGATCTTCTCCTTCTCCTCGCTGCTTGTAGTTGCAATGACTTCTGCCCCTCCAGCCAAGACAAACTGGAGAGCAAAGATACTGACACCGCCAGTGCCTTGAACTAGGACAGTGTCTCCTGGTTTGAGAGGTTTGGAACCGTATAAGGCATTCCAGGCTGTGAGTCTCGCACACGGAAGGGTTGCAGCTTCTCGATATGAGAGGCTTTGAGGAATCGGGACCAACCCCTGCTCATCAGCAGTTTCGAGAATTCGGACTTACGCTGGAACCACATTGGGCTGAATGGGCCAATAGTACGTCCACTAAATGGAATGTTAGAATTGAGGAAGAAAAGTGTGGATCTACACGCTGGGTACTGACCTTGGCAATCATCAAAGCACGGTAGTTGAGAGCTGTAGCATGGATTTTGACCAAAACATCATTGCCAGATACCTCCGGTATAGGACACTCAAATGGAACTACTACTGCTTCCTCTCCAAGAGACCCAAATGGCTACGATATGCCGTCCATTCGTGTTCGGGGAACACTTTCCTCTAAAAATTTGCCCTCAGACCCCCCCTCCCTTCTAAGATCGGGGATTTAGACCATACATCGTCAGTCTAACAGTCTTACATGAAACTATTCTTTCAAGAAAAGTAATACATTTCAAGCTCTCGAGCGCTCAATTCACACCAAATTCACTCGACTGAACACTCGCCTATTTTAAGACTGACAAAAATAATGCACAGCAAATACACAAAACGATTGAATAGGATTTGATGACAACGCATACTTCCAAGGATTATATATCTCGCTCTTTCCATTCCTTGAGGCTTTGCATCAACCATCGATCCAGCATGGACACACAACTCGACGACCAAGATATGTCAACTCCGGCCACATCTAGTACCCCACCATCTCCCGCTCGGGACGCCAGCACCACTGCATTATCAACGAAACTCAGCGACAGTCAACATACGCCTTCGGTATTGCCACAAGGTCGCCTATCTCCCGCTTGGAAGCTGGCATTTGAAACGGCAAAGTTGCTTTGGATATGGAACACAAAGGGAAAGACAGAGATTGTCGCACAAGTCAGATTTGTTGTGGCTTTACGGTCCCAGAAGCATTCACCAGCCACCACGGAAGAGCTGGAAACTCCCACTGGTGCCGCTACCTTTGTATGCAACACTTCATGATAACCCTGATATGCGCCACGCTATATGTTTCTCCAGAGTTTCCTCAGCTTGTGAAACTCTCATACTGTACGAGGTGCAGGTGGCTTGGGGGCTGGGTCGTGAGTCGTCTCTTGGAAGCATCCTTCGGTGGTGATACCGAGAGTTGCTTCTTCTCAGCCAAAGCCTCGCTGCTGTCAGTAGGAGATGTCCCTCGACAGGTGAGAGCGTGATATCATCATAGTGCCCGTTCCTGAAGAGGCGTCTTCGCTGCCCTCTAGTTGTGTTAGGGCAGCGGCTCAGCTGACTTATAGAAATAACGCCGAGATGGCAAGTACGGCGTTATTCGCACACCGCGGTGTAAGAACACCGGCGATCTCGGGCCGGTGTCAGTTACAAATAGTAAGCGACCCCCCTATTTCGACTCCACTCTCAAAACTCTGAAAAATCGGCGTGAAAGTTCGGCCCCGAAGCAGATTTTCATTTCCGCCGATTTTTTTTGGAATATACAGCGAATTTGTATCGGAAATGGATTCGACTCCTGCTTCACATATTGCGGACCCCACCCCGCGCGATGAAGTTCCGAGAGGGGATGGCGGGACCCATGTTCGGTGAGCAGTTGCAATATCAATGTCGCTAATTCATCATACCAAAATCTTCATTGCATTCTGAACGCCGAGTTTTGTGTTTCTTGCTGATACGTTCGCTGACTTACTTGGCGGTAAGGACGAGAAAACCTCGGCGTGAGCGGAGAGCAGCTTGTACATCGTGCAGGCAACAGAAAGTTGATTCACTTATCCCCCATAGCGTTGGTATTGCTCACTTATTTTCTAGTTAAAATGTGATGCTCACTTAAATCCTGGAAGCCCTTGTTCGAGATGTAGCAAGTTCGGCATTTCCTGCGTGCAGTCCCCGGCTTTTCAGGGGTCGCGTGTGAGGAGGTCGGTCGATATCTTTCATCGCAGCTTCCACATAGTTTACATCATTGACACTTCGGTAGTAGCGCCCAGAGATCGAATCAAAACCATTGTGCAGCAAATAATGGCCAAGAGGGAAGCCACCGGCGTGATGCGAGGCTAGATAGTCCTGCCGTGTTTGAGAACGAACGCCAGCCTATCCAGGCCCCTACACCTGCCACAAGCACTGGACTATCACTTTCAACCCCACCAAGTTTATTGGTGCCAAATTACAACCACACGCTTTCCAGGACTTTGTCAGGTATCCAGGTTGATGGCAAGATTATTGATGAATGCTTTCAGCTGTACGTTTGGCCAAAAGGCCGCTGCAGACTTTTCCACCACTGATCTAACTTTTCAGATTCTTCTCCCATTACGCACCACTTCTCCCCATCTTCCCATTACCACTAGTACCAAACAATTGTTACCAATCATGTGCTGCTCTGTTCTGGGCCATCGTAGTGGTTGGTTCCCGGTCACTGATCTCGGACCCGACTTTGCTTCGTGCTCTCCCCCAGGAAGTCAATACTCTAGCTCTCACCTCTTTCCAGATGCGCCGTAACCGAATTGGAGATATCCGAGCCTTGCTACTGCTGTGTACATGGTCGAGTCCAGGAATTTCTATGCTGAGGGACAACACCGTCGCTCTCAGTGGTTTGCTTCTGAGTCTCGCGCTACAAGCCGGCTTGCATGTATCTAACAGTCACTATGGATTATTAACAGGGCCTGGAAGCGAGAGTCGCGCCAGTAGGCAATCGGAAAAGGCCATTCTATGGACCCATATCGTGATCGTATATCAGAGGTAACTGCACTATTGCCGAAATTCCGACTTGACAGCTAACAGAGCTCGACAAGTATTATGTCTCTAGGTGGGTACCCGTCAATGGTACCGCTGCCGCGCTATTCATTAGAAAGAATTCCTCAGGAATCCATGTCTCCTGATTTGGTTCTGCGGTCCAAGACACAGGCTATTATCTCCGAGTCCGAATCCATCGTCGCAGAGTTGGGCCTAGATGGAAGCGTTCCACAGGAACAAAATGTCGTATTGGCTCGGATACAGCCATTTCTAATCAGATTGGACAACCTAGAAGCAGAATTCAGTTGCATGAAAGGTGCGTCACTTCAAAATGGGAAGATGAGTGTGACCTTGATATCGTGTAGATTCACACCTCCACATCCAAATAGCTCGACTTCAGCTAGGAGTGTTACAATTCTACTGCAAAACAAATTCAAATCACCTGGCAGAGCTCACCAGGCTATTTTGCACTGCCTCTAGCGTGTTGACATCAATCAAAGCCCTCAATGATGCAACAAGCATCGTGTCTTACGCGCCAAGCTACCTTACCATGAGTATATCTCTAGCAGCGTTCACGCTACTTCGAATGATGAAAAGCGGCTTCGTCGACCTTCTGAGCCCGGTTATCGTTGACAGTGGGAAATCTTCCTTCTTCGTGGCTATCCGCATGTTGAAACAAATGTCTCTCGTCAACAATGATCTTTGCGCGAGAAGCGAGGAGCTCTTGTCGTCAATGTGGACAGATCAGACCATTTTCAAGTTGTCAGACCCCTCATGCTGGTGGAAACTCCGGATCAAAAATCGACTTTCGATGGCCATCGTATTCGACAGTTTTCTGGTATGGATTGAGGAGCATGGCTGTGATCATATGGATGCTCATCGCCACTCATACGGTATTACTCAACTCGAAATCTTTTTTCGGAAAAAGCGCTAACTTCTACAATAGAATTGGAAGCTGAAGGACTTGATACAACGCAAGCGGGAAACAATGAACTCGCGCCGTATCTCGGCGATGATCGATGGCTATATGAGCTGGACTGGAATGCAAGCTTAGATGTTTTGCTGGCTGAGCAGAATTGATCTTCTGGAGGAGATCAAATTAAAAGCTCGAAGCAGAAGTGATATCAAATCCGGCGGACTCAAATAGGAAATTTCAATGGACCAAGATTTTGACGTTAATAAGTGGAGTACACAAAGCGAAAATGACCAATCCCGGAACAATTCAAGGGGTATCAACACGGCCTTTCTCCGAGGCCAATCGAGTCAACTTATCTGCAACAAAAAAATGTTCCGGCAGAGAAGTCACCCCGGACATGACAGCTACCAATAAGTAAATGCTCAAATAAAGAACGGACCCGAGACCACAGCATACGAAAAGGTATTTGAACCAAAAACGATCTCAAATAAGGCCCAGAAGCAACCTGGAGACCAGAAACCGACGCTCTATTGTTGGCAATCATTTGCAAACTCGCACTTGCCGTACCTCAGTTCATACCAGGAAAAGAGCGCCCCGCTGAGGGGTAAAATTCTGGAAGGTGTGCAGAGAAGGAAGTGACGAGGGAGATCATGACAGCAAAGGTGGCCTCGACAGCAGGTGGGATCTCGGAACCAAGCGTAAAGTGAACCAAGAAGACAAAAGAATTCCCTTAAAAGTCAACGCAAAGGTATGGCACAAGTTTACTGAACTTACTAAGAGGTGTAAGGACCCTCCATCCAGCGCAGCTACTGAACCTGAAAACAGACAACTGAAGCCCTTCGATGGACAGCCATAGCGAACACATCCACTTGATGGCGGGATCCAGGTATCTAGGCAAATGCTTACAGTAAGCGGGAAGGCATGCTGTGGGCACCATCTGCAGAAACCTAATGTTGAATTTTCCCTCTTCTACCACACGTTCTTGGGAAAGAGCAACCCCCGCTTAGGGCGCGCAATGCCAGCTTGCAAGGGGCGTTATTTCAAGAGGAACCTCAGTGAGAATCATCCACACGTAGTGACACATTCACATGAAAGAATAAACATATCGCGAGAATAGCCAATGTTATTTCAGGCACATAGCTAAGAATCTAGCTAAGTCAACCTCCCACCGGCTCTTCCTCGAGGCCTTCATGGCCAGAACGCCAACGCCCCTTCTGAAAGCCTGCGCGCTATATAAATGCAAAAGCCAAAAACGTATGGGATATATCGTAACGCCGATGCAATGCTTGTACAAAACGAAACATCTCCCACGTGCAAAAAAACTAATCTCGGAATTTTATATGTTTCCCTTGGGAGAGAGGGAGGCCTGTATGAGGTTTTTTCGAGGCTGGCTTGCTGTCATGATCGCCATTTCGCTGCTCAGGCCCGTGAGAAACGACTCTTGATGTCTCCAGCTGGCGTTTCTCCAGCCCTGAATCGTCAGGAATGATGACACCTTCGTTCACCGCGGATGTCTCTTCGCGTGGTCTCTTTTCTCTATGACCGGGAGCCTCTGAACGTGACCTCTTCTTGGAATTGTGACTGCGGGAAACGAGTTTCGACGAAGATTGCTTTGAACTCGTCTCTGAATAGCGTTGCTTCGAGGAATTTGCGGTCGCCGTAAGAAGCATCTCCTGGTCCTCGTGGTTAATTTCTCTGCTGCCTTTGATATCCTCGTCTGCAAGGGTGCGAGAATCCGACCCATTCGCGATGGGTTCTTCCAAGCCTGGCGAGGATGGAATGTCAAAAATGCCATCAGAGTTTATATCGTCATCAGGCTGTGAAGGGGGGGTGTCTTGACTGAAATTTGGAAAAGGAGAGCTTTCACGCGAAGTCGGTCTGCTGCCATCGACTTTTGTTGCAGCAGATTTCGACGCTGGTGTAGCAGGGGCCTGGGCAACTTTCTTTGTTTGTTGATCTTGCTTCTGGGGAGACTCGTCGATCTGTAAAGGATTGGAATTACTGGCCCCAGAATTTGATGGCATGATCGTCTCCTCCTCTTTATCCTTTCCCCACAAATTAGTCCAGATTCTTCCTACGAGGCTGCTAGATTGGCCCTCTCGAGAAGTTTCGGTTGGACGTGCATCTCTTTTAGGTGTATGTTTCACAGGAGTTAAGCTTCGCCTCGCTGGCGGCTCTGTATCTTCTGCCTCAGAATCAGGGATAACGTCTTTCAGGTGTGTTTTGGTACGCTGGGGTGCGACAGCTGCTACGGCCTTCTTAGACTTTTCAGAGGCAGAGTTTTCAGGAAGAAAGCTTTCAATCCTGGCTGGTTTTGTATCTTCAGGAATGGCTAAGGGTCGATGTTTCTGCGCGGGCTCCTTGGATGCAGAACTTGGCATACCGTACTGAATCCCTTTCAACTCGTTGTCATCAGGAGAAACTGATGCACGAGCACTCTTTGATGCTTCTCGCGAATTCGGCTTAGAAGAGACAGCTGATTCGAGCTTATTATCTAAAGTTGGAGCACGCTTCCTCTTTTTCTGCTCTCCCTTCTTTGTGGGGACGGGAACTTGTTCCTTTTGAAGTTTGAAGAGAAGCTCACGAATGCTTTTTCGCATCTCAGGAGCCTTCACCCATTCCTTCTCGTCAGAAGTGAGATCTTGTTGGCCCTGAAGCAGACCGCGCGCAAAGTCATCCGGGTCTGTGAAGAATCTCTCCATATAGCCGAGCAAGAACACACCACAATCACAATAGTTGTCTTGAAGAGGTATACCTTTCGCAGTCATGCCAAGGTTTCCTGGCGGAGGAATTTCCTTGTGATGCTTGGCCCTCAGCTCTTCAATCAAGTATTCCTTGAGATTTTTACAAGCAGGAGAATGTGGGTGACCGAAAGAGTCTAGAGTGATAATTCGGGGCTCTGTAGGATCGTACTTCCGTGGCAAAGAAGCCCTTTTTCCTTTCCGTTTTGGAGCTGCCTTCACCGGCACCTCGATGAGATCTGACTTCACCAGCTCAATTTCATCGCCAGAATTGTGCTCATCCAGCCTATCAGCATCAGAAATATCTTCAGAGGGTTTCAGTGACGGCTTCTTTGTTGAGCTAGATCCAAAATTTTCATCGGATCTTAGCTTATCACCATTTTCTTCCACTAAAACATCGTCCAGAGACAAATGTACAATACCAGAGACCGGTAGCGGTGATGAAGGAGGCAAGGGTACCGTAGCAGGGTCATCCTTCGGCTCTTGCGCTTCAGATCTCTCATTGATACCTTGTGATGGAGTGCCTTCAATTTCGACCGCCGGATTGAGCAACTTGGGAGCATTGCAGATGATTGCAACGTACCAATGTAGATTCTCGTTAACGGGAACAATGATATAATCCTTCTCAAATATGTCCACGTTTGCCCGGTCCGTCCATTTCCGTACAGCTTCGTAGTTGAATCCTTTTCTCCCATTGCTTTGCTTAGTGAGTCTTTCGTAGAAAAACGAGTTATGGACGAAAATTCGCTTAGCAAGATCCGGTTGAGCATCGGCCAGCTGCTTCTGCAAATAGAGCAGGTAGAAGTATATTAGACTGTCATTCAAGAATTCGCCTTCATCCAATTTTGGGATATCCGTCTTGTCAATAGTGGCCCTGGCTTTGCCATCACCAGCGAAAACGACAGAGCCGTGCCAACTATCTCCCCAGTCTGGATTGAGCTGAGTCCATCCTAGAACGGGACTGGGAGATCGTGGCCTCGGAGGAGGCTGATGGGACGGGTTATATTTAGACCTAGTCGACGAACGAGTTTCGTGAGAGGTCTCCTCGAGAGAGTAGTCGCCCGCTTTGTCACTGCCATAAAATTGCCCTCCTAGTATTTCAAGAGGCATTTTGAAGTTTTTCGAAAGGCCACCTTCCTCATCTGAGATCTCCATTGCTAATTTGTCTTGCGTTGCCGAAGTCCGCATTCTTTTCGAAAGACCACCAGCCCTCTGAGTTTTCTTGTCGTCAACAAAATTTGCGTTGCTGATTCTTGAGCCAGGTCTTTCCCGTTCTTTCGATTGCTGCACCGCATCAGCCATTCTATCGAACTTCCGCTTTTCCCTCTCCCGGAGAAGTTTTAAATCATCGGCATCTTCCACCGGTAACGACTTTTTGTGTTTGGGTTCAGGTCTCCTGTTCCGGGCGTTCAAGAAAGAACTTTCAAGATAATGGATTTCCTTTTTGGAAAACTGGATTGATTTTTCAACCTTCCTCAGCTGTTCGTGGAAATTTTCAACTTGGCCCGGATCAGTAAATTCCAAATAATACTTCGACTCGTGCGCTCCCGAAGACATATTAGCGCTCCTGTGGATAATCATCTTGGAACAATCCTCGTTGGCTTCAATTTTTCTTATTGTGCTCGCCATGATATCAATGACGTATGTCGGAGTTTCATCGTTTATCCTTAGGTATCGTTGGCTATGTTCGTGGTTCATGGACCACACTCGGTCACTAGGTGGAACCAGATAGTGCTTGCTCTCGGAAAACAATTGCACAACGTCGTATCGATCAATAGCAGTAGATTTTGGCTGATTCGGTTTCTTCGACGTATTGCCGTTTTGCTTCTTGTTTCCCGTGGAATGTGTTTTAGACTTCTGGAGAAACTTCTGAGGTTGAATATCTTTTGTTTTGCTAGAAATCTCATCATCGGATTCGTCAAACACTTCAATTCGAACGTTGCTCTGATCTTTGGTGTCCTGGTGAGTGGCGACGTTATTGCGTTTTGCCAATAGATCCCGCGCATTCTCTTTTGGCCCGACATAATGACCATCGGCAAGAGGATCTAAGCTCACTTCATCCTCATAAGGAGCATCTGAAGAAGAATCTCTCGCATTCTTGCTCTTTGAAGAGCGCTTTGGGGGCCTCATCTCCCCCAGAGCTTGGTCATCCCAAGCTTCATCTTCATCCGAAGGCCGTGAAGTTCTTAGCTCCCGTTGTCCATGGTAATTGCCATTTTTCCGCGGAAAGTATCTCGACGTTTCTGCGGGATAGGTGGTGAGGGCTTGGCTTTTACCATCCTGCTTAGGCCTTGGAGGGTGGCGGTTTGCAGTCCCCTGGTAGGGAATTTGGACTTGGATCTTGGGGTTCTTGGTCGGCGGCTGAATTTCGACAACATCATCAATCAGATCACTACTGTCCTCGAACGCTGTTTGGACGGGAAATCGTGCTGCGCGAGTTTTTTTCTGATTCCGCAATATATCATCGCCAGTTCCTCTACCACCAGGATTACTAGAGGAGCCGCTGCTACTTCGTGGTTTTCTTGTCGGATTGCTTCTGACAGACCGTTCAATATCATTATATTCCTTTGGTGTACCAAAGGACCCACTGTACCTCTGTTGCTCATGTTGATTTTGACTGGTTCCGGATCTCGGCACGGTGTGGCTTCTATTGCTCTGACTTATTGGTGATTCATTCACTAAGTCGACGGTATCGTGGGAAGGATATTGTTTGTTTGTAGACCCATCATCCACGCGTTGGCGCTTTGAGGGGGGTTCGCTGGATTGGGCGATCCCATTTGTATTGTATTCGCCTCCTATCAGATCAAATGTCTTTGGCTTAGACTTGGAAGCAACAGGTCGATCGTCGTGGTCTTGTAATGTATTTCGAGGCCTCGGGGCGCCCTGAATATGGATTTTGGGCTGGGCAGAGTTAATAAGAAATACGTGCAGGGAGGGTGAGAAGATACCATTTGGATCGTTCGTGAGGAAGGGGCCGTAACAGGGCGCAGAGATCCGGGAGGACTAGAGTTATTCCATAAGTAAAGATCTTCGTACTACCAACTCAAGAGGGGTTTACACACCCATCAACCGGAACGAGATTTGCTAGACCTTCAGCATAAGGCAGAGAGAAACCCCTGAAAATGTGCGTCAGTAAGTGGGACATTATCAACCAGCTGGAACACACGCACCATCCCTCTTTAACTGGCTTCTCCTTTGTTTCGTGGGTATTCTGGTCTTGTGCATTGCCGTGAGCGCCCCCATTGACCTCCCCGTTTGCCGCGTCTGCCAATTCGCGCCCAGTATGATTTGGGGCCCCTCCAGCTCTTGGACGATCCGGCGGGACTTGATGGGTGATATGCTGCTTCAGTCTGCGCGTGTGGGGAGGAGGGACTCGTCGGGCTTCGAGAACGACGTCGCCTTCGATTTCCTGGGGTTCACGTCACGTTAGCGACGGATTTTTGGATTGGAGGTGTTCCGCTGCTGGGTTCAGTAGCCGAATTGTACCCCCGCGCCAGCCCAGCCTTGTGTGATAAGGATCTGGTGGGTGAGACCTACATTTGCATCATCAGAATCGATATCCCATGAAGGTTTATAATTGTTCAAATGCTGTGGCACTTTCTCGTCTGTTGTCAAGTCCGTGACATGTTGGTGTTTCTTCCTCTGTGTTGGGGATGACATTGTCGCTGTCGCTGTAGCTGTACCAGAGAGTATCCTGTCTTGGTGCCCGGATAGAGAAAATGCGTTGGAATTTGTAACATGTCTTGGCCGATTCTAGAGCTCGTCTCGCGTTTTGGCAAAGTCGAATAATATCTCATCCTCTGTGAGAGTTTAGAGTTCCAGAGCAACGGAGAAGTTGGCGTAGATCCGAGTTGATGCGGTGAATTCGCTTGTGCTTAGAACAAAGCAGGCGCGTTCTTCAACGACAGAGAAAAGAGCAACGTCCTAATATGGTGAATTCGTATTGGAATTCTAAGGGATAGAGAGTTGAACTTGGATCCATCTGCTTCTGGTGAAGTTTGCAGGACTCAAGTGCTCTTCAGATCTCTTGAATCACCGGCTTCATTTGGAATATCTGGACATCTCGGGCTTCTTGGTAGAGTGAGTATTTGGGGAAGAAATTTTTGAATCCGAGATTCTTAGCTAGCTTCAACTGTCTGATCAAGTGAATGATGCTGCACAATGTGCTTCGTGGATGGTTTTTTGCAGCTGGTAGGAAAAGCATATCTACTTACAGTAAATTTGCTTTCTATTGCTCATGACTCCATCCAGACACAACTGTTTAGTGATGCACAATGTCTCTCAACCAGTAGCGCATTCTCCTTCCAAATTAAAAATCTTGCTCTATCTAAATGTTACAATTCTTGGGTCCTCCACAACCTGGCCATAGTCATGAGTCAAGGATTCCCGCTGTCTGGAATATTATCCGACCCAAATGGTTGTATTTGAACTCGAACGCCGGGACTAAGGACATCAATTGAGTGGAACCCAGGGGCTTTCTTTCACTGTTCTACCTCGAATCCGAATTTCCTACTTGAACCTTGACTAACATATCCCTTTCTTGCAGCCTTTAGGTTTCCCGTTCTACCTTCATCTCCGAGGGTAGAGAGATACCTAAAATTAAAAGCCGAATATGAATGTTATGGAAATGTTGGAAATAAGAAAGCTCGCTCTTTTGCCCTGTTGCACCTGCAAAAGTCAGATAGAATGCAATCTTGAACGTATCCAAATTTGCCAGCCCAGACCTGCCAGCCTCGAAATGACACCATTTGAATCCTTAAAGATGCTCCTTGACCAGCAAAAATCCTACCTCTATTCCCCTAGGCACCTCCATCCATATTTCAGAGCTTCACACCATCTTCACACGTAGATGAACCAGGGGTTTTCGAAATATGGCAGATGCATTGCAGTTCTTGATACAGGCTGTACATGTAAGAAAGTTCGCAACACAGAGCCTCGACGTGCTCATGTACCGCTTCCATCTATCACCATCGCATCCATATCCATCTACATCCAGCCTCCCAAAATACGCTTTCCCCAATCTATTTCGCTTCCTCGGGATATAAGTCCTCCTTCAAGCTAACACCGAGTTCTTCCCGGAGCGGCTTGAGCTCCTCAAGATATTGATCGTATTGGCCACGGTTCTCGACTTTCGCCTTGATACCTAGAAACATCATATCGTCAGCCCCGATCTCTTCGTGTTGCTTTTTCGCAGCTCCCATGTTCCACCGTGGGGAGGTACATACCCTCAAAGATCCGCACAGCGGTTGGATAGTCGTTGACTCTTCTCGCAGCCTTCAGGGCAGCAGTTAGAACGGAAGGCGAAGGGACGAGATCGTAGGCAAAGGCATTGTTGAGGTTTCGCTGTTCCAATCGTACGATAATTAGCACCTGTGCAGGAACGCGCGCCAGAATAGCCGGCAGAACAGCAGAGCAATATAAAGCATACCTGAAGCTCAAAGACATCTTGCACTTGGTCGAACTCCTTCTCATATCTATATTTCGGCACCGCAATGTTAGCAATTGACGATCTTGGCTGGTCGGGAGCATGCATCGGTTTCGGCTGTGCAGGAACATGCTCAAAAGCTCTCTCCTCTGGGTCTATTGACGGTAGCGTACCTGGCAGTAAACTCTTCGAAGCTCTCCTCGTGGTGTCCTCCCTCGTCGGAGCGGCGGATGCTACTGGTGCTGAAGCTGCTGGCTGGGCCGGAGGACGCGATTAGAGCTGGCACAGCATAGACTGCGTTCGAGCTGCGAGGAGTCAGGCTGCGGAGGCCATTGGCGCGAAAGAAGGTGCTCGGCTGGGCGCGAGCTGCCATGCGCAGCAGTGAAGTCGACGACATTAGGAAAGACGGGTGTTGGAGAGCGGCGGTGGTGGGTTTTCTGGGAGCTCTTCAGGAATTCGGAGGTCTGGTCATTCGATTTTCTCGATGTTCTTGCAGCAGCGAGACAAACGAGTTATGCAGCGGATCTGATTGGTGGAGAGCCACTAGAACTGGGCGGGTTAGGCAAAGCCAGCGGATTACCGAGGGCGGAAATTATCTTGAAAACAGCCCATTTTTATCAGATTTATAAATAAATATCTTCATGTTTATATTTGTATTTACATCCATCATATTCAAACAGTGAAATCTAATGCGCCAACTTTGGACAATGAAGCTTGAAACTGAGATGTCTTTTCGGCACAGGGATGTCTAGATCCCTTCATCACCTTCGAGTCATGGACTTGTGGCGTCCCTGACATCCGATTTGAGGGACGAATTGACATTTCCATAGTTATATTTTGCATCTGATAGATCATAGTAGATTTCGATTCAATTATGAAACACTTTTCAGTTCCCAAGAGCTTGCTTCAAAAGCGTTCAAGGTTGGCCGACCATTTTCGGCCACGAGGATATGATATGCTTCACTCAGCATGAACTCTCAAATCCGATGTGTTTCTTTGTTTAAGGACATATTTTGTTCCAGCCTTTATAGTCTCATTGTTCCGGTAAGGAATGTTATTTTAATTGACTGTCCTCCATTTTTGGGGGAATTTCTCACACCCTAAAGCCCCTCCTCCTGGTGCTCCTACAGTGCCAATGACCAGATCTAGAACGTCCTCATACCACGTCTTAACCCAAGGTTTTCAGACTAACAGTTGTGTTCATGCACAATGATAATAGTTGCTAGCTTCTCGTAGGCCTGAGTGGAGCCTAGTCAAGATATCTCATTTCTCATTCATTCGCTTGCTCAACACCATCACTTCACTTCGGAAATGGCACCCCAGATATCTCCTCACAAACCTTCAAGAACTGCTCCTGAATTTTCTCATCAGTGGCAGCCCGATGCGTCTTTCTAACCTCCCCAGATCCACCAAAGTACTGCCCTGTTCCAATCTCCTTCGGATCAGCTTCTCCCAGCTTAACCAACAATTCCGATCCCTTTTCCGCAGACCCAGGAGCAGAAAATCCACCAAGCTTCGTCTTCACCCAGCCAGGCGTAAGCGCATTACTCGCAACATCAGGCCAATGTCTCGCAACCCCAAATGCGAAGATGTTGTTCATAAGCCTATCACATCATCAATCTCATATCCCTCAAAGAATGGCCAAGGAATACTCACTTCGAATCAGAATAACTATGTCCCCCATTAAAAACCTTGTCCCTCCACGCCTTATCCTCAAGTCCAGCATCACCACCCGCTTCACCACTATGATGCATCTCACTACTAACATACACCAAATTCTTCGGCTTCTCCATAAGAGCCGTCAAAATATACGGTGCCAAGGCATTCACTGCGAACACGATACTAATGCCATCTTCTGACTTGTTCTTCCCCTCCTGCAACCCAACACCAGCATTATGGATCACGGCATCGAATTTTCCTGTCTTATTGGCTTCCAATGCGAGGTTTTTGGTCGCGGCGATGGAAGACAGATTGCCGACGAGCACGCCTGCTGAGCCGGGACACGCTTTTTGAGCTTCTGCCGCACGTTGCGGGGAGCGGGCGTGAAGTGTTACGGAATGGCCTTTCTTGATGAGAGATTGTGCGGCCAACAGGCCAATGCCATCTGATGAGCCAGTAATGAATATGCGCGCCATGGTTCTTGTTGGGTGCTTTGTTTGAGTGGGAGTAATGGCGATGACGATGTTATGGATGTCGATTTCGGATTTAATCCGTATGTCCGAAATCCTTCATCACGGAATTACAAATGACCTAGGTAGGCAATGATCGTGAATGATCAAATGCAAGATCAGTTCAAGCTAGAAGGTAATATTCAATGATTCCTTCCAGGCTGATGGGGTTTTGGGAAGAAAGTTTTTCTCAGATTCAATAGTCTGCAACAAGCAATTCCCCATAATCCTTGACAAAACACTTTCGCAGAAAAAGGACTGTAGCACGAAAGTCGACTTTTATCTCTAAGTTCGGCAACCGCTTTCATTCCTCATGACTGAATAGCTGCCCGTCTATTCACCTGTGCCTGATGCACAATCTTCGACTGCCGTCCCCGAAACTCAAAGCCATGCGGCACACCACCATACAAATGCCACTCAACCCTCACCCCAGCCTCCTCCAGCCTTCTCGCAAACGCTTCATCCTCCTTAGCAAAAACATCCAAAGTTCCAACATCAATATACGTTTCCGGCAGCCCAGTAAGATTCCCAGCTCTCGCAGGAGCAGCATATTCAGACACAGAATCAGATCCTGGTTCCCCTCCCAACAAGGCATTCCAACCAGTCCAATTGTCGTCCCAAGACCAGCTCACAAATGGCATTAGTTTGGGATCTGCTACAGTATTTCGATCATCTAACATAGGACATTCAAGAATCTGCTTGGCGATAGGAGGGTTGAGACCTCGATCACGAGCCATCAGTGAGACGCCAGCAGCTAATCCGCCTCCGGCGCTGAGACCGACGATAGTGATACGTGAGTTATCGACTCCTAGATCTTTGGCTTGCGAATGTAGCCATATGAGAGCAGCGTAACAGTCTTCGACTGGAATTGGATGGCGGTTTTCTGGCGCTACACGGTAATCCCTTTCACTTCTGTTAGAACGTACAAACGCCTCTTTGAAATCCACTCGAACTCACACACTGAAATGCGTAACCCCAGTAGCAGCTACATCCGCCTTAATGATCGGCTCAAAAAGCCCAGTAGAACCAAATATCATGCCCCCTCCATGAAGATACAAAACAGCAGGCTGCAAATCCGAGCTCTTCTGCTCCGTCCCCTTTCTATAAGCGAAAACGGGAAGTTGATAGCCATCTTCTCTTGGAATGGTATATGCTGTCTTTGACACATTCGGAACTTCAGGTTCGAGTGCCAGAACGACTTTGGCGAAACTTGCTCCTGTTCTTCGTGCTTCTACGTCGCTTTTGGGGAAGCGAGGTATTGGCCTGTTAGGTGGGATTCCTAGCTCTTCGAACGTTTTGAGAGAAGCGGCTTGGAAGTCTGGGTCGTATTGGTGAGCCATTGGAATGAAATGTCTGAAATATGGCAGATTCTTTCTATGATTTGTTTGTAGATCCGTGTTGGGCGAGTGCCCGAGGGTCGAACAGAAATGGACAATGTTGTATTACTTTTGTGTTAGGTGAGTGACTCACCGGAGGCGTGAAACAGTGATTGAAGTATATGAAATACCTAGGTACATATACTGCATGTTGCAGGACATCGTCACTAGGTTAAATGGCAGGCACAAGGTACCCAAAAATATGGAAGGAGGCGGGGGCGGGGTAGCTTCTAGCTCTTGTTTCTCAGCCTAGTGGTTGCTAGTCTCCGGGGAAAGATATGAGAGAATTAGGAACATTGTTTAGTCACATATGAGGTTATCAGAAGTTTCCCCGGTTTTCGGTCCATCTCTTTCTCCATTGGTAAGACTTACCTAACATGGCACGTTTTACTCAGATGACGCCAAAACTATCCCTAAGGATATCATGACCATGACACAAGTAAATATCTTTCAGTTACGAATCATAAATGATATATATGGTGCTTTTCTTTGGGTGTTCTTCTTGGTATTTAAAAGACTGTCTTCGAATCCACATATTCCTCTCTTTTTACCGAAACCCTATCTGCCATCAAGGCAGGGACGACATGCTCTATTCTTGTCCTGTGTACAGTGCCTGAAATGTAGAGGCCAATGTTTTACTCAATGGTACTTATTCTTATCCGCTTGAACATCATTCTCAAGGAAGACTTCGATCTGATTGTTCATCTTTGGTCCAATATCCTCAAGGAAGAAAGAGGCAATGATAGCCACGCCACCAAACGCAAGTGACGCAAATGCGACTTTCCTATATCACGAATCAGCAAGTAATTTATATTTATTCTTAAAGAACGACTTACTGTATTCCTTCCACATAACTTTGCACAAACGCCGCACCAGCAGCCTCAGCAATCATCTTCGTAAGACCCTGAACTTTCTCCAAAGCAGCTGTTCCGAGTGGCAAGGCAGCAAGAACAGCTTCAGCAGTTGCGCGAGAAGCACCCGCCATTTCAGCGGCCTCGACGACATGGATCTTGGCCCAGCTACTTTGAACTGTTGTGAGGATAGTTGCGAACAAAGTCACAGCAACAGCCCCACCAGCGTATCTCGCTACGCCTGCAAGTCCGCCAGCAATTCCAAGTTCAGTCTGATCGGCTCCGAATTGGATGTAAGCAATAGAAAGGTATTGAGCATATCCGTAACCCATGGATGATAGGAAGGCGAAGGCAATTCCTGGCCCTTCTCTTTCAGGTGTGATGTAAGCGAGCATGGCGCCAAAGAAGGTCATGATCGTGATGGATACTCCCATCTGCCATCTCCAATGTTGGAACTTTCTCCCGAACAGCGACAAGATCATAGCACCAGTGAAGATGCCGAATCCCTGTACAGTGGCGAGCCAGTACACGATATGGGGTGGAGTAGTAGCATTTGTAAAGTAAACTCCAAGAATAGTTGGCCAGGTAATGTTGTTTGCGTAGTAGAACATAGTAACAACGAATCCACATACAAAAGGAGCGCTCAAGCTTCGTCCTTTGTTTGCAGTGAATAATCTTGTTGGGGCTAGTGGTTCCTTGAGCTTCGCAAAGGTTTCCCACAGCCCAAAGAAGATGAGGGATGCGAATCCGACTACGAGCAAGGCGATGACTGTAGGCGAATTTGATGGGAGCAATTGGACGTAGACGATTCCGCACAGGATCATTGCTGCGGCGGCCGTGAAACTTATCATGCCCACGTAGTCAAGATTGCGCAAGGCCTGTCCCCAAGGGATACCTCTGGGATGCTTTGGTGGGAAATAGAACAATACGAGGATGACCAATGACAGGCCCTGAGCCATAGCCATGCCCCAGTAACCCCATCTCCACTGCATTTTGATTAGCATATGCTTGAATCATAATTGGTCTCGGAACGTACCGCCATGTGCTTATATGCAATTCTCGAGACAACAGGTCCAACAATAACATCAAAGTAGATTCCAGCATCCGCAATCACAACACCAATATGCCTCCACTTATTCGGCAACAGTTCAGGTAATGCGAATGCAGCAATCTGGCAATTGCCTCCTCCAAAGCCCAAGAATGCGTGAGCCGCGATGGTTTGAGTGACCGAGTGGGAGGTTCCGCCAAGAATCGAACCTATCAACACAAGAGCATTCCCGAGCAAAATGAAAGCTCGACGTCCAAAAAGATCGCTGTTGGCAGCGCAAATCATGAATGAAATCGTGCCACATAAGCTGTAGACGGATGTAAACCAGGTTCCTTGGGTAGCGCTGGACCCAAACCCAGCCGCCATTTCAGATTGGATGGTGCTGAAGAATGGGACGGGCCAGAAGGAGATTCCGTAAGATGCGGCAAGAACCTGGGGAATAGGTCAGCGTCTTTGAATTTTGATATGGAGTTGAGCTATGAGACTAACTTACCACGACGACAGCCCATGTCTTCGCAGTCACTGCATCGTCCTCGCGGATCAGCTCGCTGCTGTTATCGACGTTGCCTCGGGCTCTTTTCTCAATATCATTGTTGTTGATTTGAAAGTTTTGACTACTCGTGTAGGAGGAAGTCTGTTGAATAGCATGTTTAAAATGCGATGAACCAACGTGTTTGTTCTCCTCCATGATGGTGATTTTCTTTGCAGACTTTGGGAGGAGGGGAGTGAGTGAGCTGGAGAAGTCGAGCACTTGGACAAACCTCGAGGTGGAGCGATGTTAAGACTTGATCAGGGAGTCAACACTACCCCAGATTCTGCTCGAAATGAGTAGTTTTCTGAGAGCGTACAAAGCTGCGGGGATCCGGGACCGGGAGTTGCCCCTCTGGCGTGGCCGAGATTGTCGTAGATTTCTCTCTTTTTTGCTCTAGCAAGCCCGGTGTCATGAACTAAAGTCAAAGATGGGTTATTGGTTTTCTGCACTTGGCAAAGAGCTACTACCAAGTCCCTGGACTCGGAAACCGCATACGATTGTAGACTACTAGCCAGATGGTGATATTTGAGTTTGATAGGTTCTCGTTACCGATGTGTCTGAGCACAAAGTGTCTCACCCCAATATATTTGCCGCCATGTGTGACCAGACTGCATTTGTGTCACGAGTTGTGTCTCCTTCGCAATCTAAATTGTTTTCTTGCTTCCAATTTGGTCGACAAAAGCTCCATAACAGCCCTTTGATCCCTGATAGGGGCTTCGCTCGCTTCGCTTGACTCGTTGGCAGCGGCAAGTGATAACTACTTTCAAGTTTCCGAGCGATAAAGGCCCAGAAAGCGCCCAAGTGCGGGCAATTTCCGTCTTTGACAGTTGTGTTTCAAGTAGTAGTGTGCCCTGACTGCACTGAGTCCTGACGTGCCGGAATGCGGGATATCTGGGGAATTAGCTCCCTGCTGAACTAGCGCTCGTCGATTTCTTTGCTCTTGCTCTGAGCTTGAATCTTCCAAGAAATGAAGCTTGCAGGAGACGGCGCAATCATGGTTTGAACCTTATTGAATCGGGTATTCCAACGAAGTCTGCAGATAAGCTTAGTCAACTACTGAGTAAAACACTATGAACGGCAGAGAAGTCGTCCGTGTAGATGCCCGACGAGTTAGCTGTATGTCCCCTTTGTCCACTCGAGTAATTTGTATTCTAGATCTTGGACTTATTGACTAGCTGCCTTATTTCCGGTGAGGAAACTAGGACGATCTCGATCCTGTCAAAGCAGCACAAAGTCCGGTGTCCGGGCGTTTGGACTTGCTCTCTTACAATCTAATCGTCCCAGCCACATACGTGAACCCCACAGGGACCGCATGTTATCAGAACACCTTGTTAAATTTATACACTCGGTCACCAATTTCAACTCTTACACTCCCGTTCGACCATCCACAACTCTCAAAAACAGATTTCTCACACTTCACTTACCATGGCTACCGCTCAGGTTGCTCGGGCCACTGAGCCCACCACAATGCATACGGTGAAGCAAGATTCCTTGCCCGTCGAGCCTTCCACGATGTACTATTACCTGGAAGTGAAAGACGGTGGCATCATTCAAACGTACCCAGGCACCGCATTTGAGAAACGCAGAAAGCATGTTCCTCACGATGTCAAGATCCATGATATGAGAACCATTCGCGATGGCTTCAATATCAACACCGCTGGTTTCGAGTTGATTGACCACAAGACTGGCGTTAAGGATTTCGCAAGTAGTGAGGAGATTGAACGGGTCTATTATCCCGAGGTGAAGGAGATGATCAAGAAAGCGTAAGTGAGTCTCGGGACTTCCGTGGAGTGCAAAGGCTCATTTTGAATAGTTCTGGTGCATCAGACGTTCATATCGTCTCGCATATGACCCGTAGAGCCACTTTTGCTGAAGCACAAAACGACGCCAAATCGAAATCCGATACAGACTTCGTGACCAAGAACAATCCTGCTGTAAGTGAAGTATATCTTGCAATTTCTAGGCCTCGCCAACTGAATTTCTTCAGCGATTCGTCCACGTCGATCAGTCATACCGTGGCGCAGAACAGATCATGTTCCTCAATCTCCCAGAAGAGGAAGCAGAGAGAAGAATGAAGAAACGCTGGGCCATCATGAATATCTGGGCTCCGATTGACAAGCCAGTCAAGAAAGACCCGTTGGCCTTTTGTGACTATCGCTCAATCGACGAGAACGATTTCCGCACAGTTGTTGCCAACCTTCCTCCTCCAGGAGCAGGAGAATACGGCAACGTATCGAAGAACTTGTCTCACAAACCCAGAGCAGAGTATTCGTCTAACGGAGACGTGGCTGCAAAGTATGAAGTCACAAATATGGCGTATAACCCGAATCAGAGATGGTTTTATGCCAGCGATATGACTCCAGAGGAAGCATGGGTGTTCAAGATCTTTGATTCGAAGATGGATGGTCGGGCTAGATGTGCTGTTCATTCTTCATTCCCGCTCAAGGGCCAGGATGACAACAGTGACCCAAGGACGAGCATTGAGGTTCGTTGCTTTGTCTTTTGGGACGACGAAGACTCACAGTAGATTCAATATCCAATACTTAGCTCTGAGTTAGTTTTTGAATATAATCATTCTGTCCTCCTGAGAATTGTTGGGATCCAGACATGTGATCCGCTTCGATGGCCAGAGATTTTTGACTTCAGCGTCTGCATGACTGTCATCATCGTGCAGAGCGTTGATGGTTCATGCAATGAAGTCGGTGCGTTGATTTGCAAGATGCTACCCCGCCTTCCCCGCATGCGGGATTGCACTTGTCATGTACTAAGTACGTTAGTTTCAACCGAAGGACTGGGAATATCCGAAATGTTTCTCGGTGATAAGTAAAGGATGGATGTGTAAACCTGGTCAGAGATATGAAGTGCTTCTCGAAGGTAGCTGAAAAGTGGCTGTTCCCGGTACCGGACATATGGGATCTTTCTGTCGTCGCTGATGCGCGATCACTTCCAGCAGCGCCACAACGGTTTCTTGGAAATAGGTATCCGAGCCATGATGGCTATTGCATCTAGATCGAGTGGTTCGCAGAAAGACGCGGCTGGTTTTCTCGATTGAAGCTCTCCCCTCCTCGCTCTTGAGAATTTCTTCTCCACAGGTCGTGTTTCACCGAAGACCAGCCCAATTTTGTTCTCGTGTATTTGTACTATGTTCCTGAAATTGGAATATCTTGTTATTCTTGAACCCAGTTGAAGACTTTATATTTCCATCATGGGCTCCATTGAGGCTCCGCAGCCTGATTACGAGGTGCTCGTCATAGGGGCAGGTCTCTCTGGGTGTTACGCGTGTTATCGAATGAGACAGATCGGGGCGAAGGTGAAAGTTTTAGAAACAGGTTCATCGGTGGGAGGGACATGGTTCTGGAGTAAGTCAGCATGCAGCAGCAAGAGAGGAAGTGTAATCGTCTAACAATTCTCAGATAGATATCCAGGTGCCAGATTTGACTGCGAGTCTTACTCATATGGATTCTTCTTCTCCCAAGAGATCCTAGACGAATGGAAATGGTCAGAGCATTTTGCTCCGCAAGAAGAAACCGAGCGCTATGTCAGATTTATCTGTGACAAGTACAAATTATGGGAGGATATGCAGTTCAACACTACCGTCGAAAAGGCACATTGGGTGTCGGAAGCTGGATATTGGATGTTGACTGACCAGGATGGACGTGAATATACCTCGCGATTTCTCATCACTGGCATTGGCCTCTTGAGTAATCCAACATTGCCGAATATCCCAGGAGTGCAAGACTTTAAGGGCCAAGCATTTCACACTTCGCGCTGGCCAAGTAATGCTCCCAGCCTTGAGGACAAGAACATCGGAGTGATTGGTGTGGGAGCGACTGCTATTCAGATTATTCCAGAGATAGCCAAGACCGCAAAAAGCCTCACAGTTTTCCAGCGTACACCGAATTGGGTCAGTTGAGAGCTGAATTCATTCCCAAAAGTGGGTTCTTACTTATCGCAGGCAATACCACTCCACAATTCGAAGATTGGCGAGGAGGAGATGGAAACAATCCGAAAGGGCTACCCAGAAATACGCAAGAAAACTGATGCCTCCCGACTTAGTTTCATACATGGAGGTAACAACAATTCTATATGGGACGCCACTCCAGAGGAACGGGAAGATTTCTGGGAATACATGTATGCGCAGCCAGGATTCGGATTCTGGGTGTCAAATTACAAGGAGGTACTCGTAGACCGGAAGGCGAATGCTCTTGTCAGCGAATTTGTGGCGAAGAAAATTCGACAGCGTGTTCAGGACCCGTGGACAGCGGACAAACTCATTCCAAAGACGTATGGTCCGTATACCTGCCTTTGAGCATGCCGAGATTGTACTGACACCTGACCAGGATTCGGACTTCGACGGTTGCCAATGGAGACCAATTATTTTGAGGCTTACAATCGACCAAATGTGCGCCTAGTCGATCTTCTTGAGACTCCAATCGAGCGCATCCAGGAGGACGGCGTAAAGACGTCGAATAATGACTTCAAACTTGACATCATAATCTATGCCACAGGATTTTCCGCAAGTAAGTGTCTATGATAGATTCTGTCGTACATGGCTAAGTTGATCTGCAGTCACCGGCGCTTTCGAAGCCATCGAATTTCGAGGCATTGGCGACGAGTTGTTGCTTGATACTTGGAAAGAAGGCCCTAAAACGTATCTCGGACTCACGGTGAACCTGACTTCGTTGTCGTATGGTAAGGCAGTGCTGATTTTTGGCAGGTCCGGAAATTCCCTAATATGTTCATGTCTGTCGGACCACATCAAGCATATGGCAACATCCCACGAAGCATTGAGTATGCTGTCGGCTGGATTTCCGAATGCATTGAGTACTTGAGGAATAATAACATCAAGTATATCGAGGCCAAGGAGAAGGGTGTAAGTTCTGCAGGCTCTGATATCTTGAGCTTTTCATTGACCAAAGTAGGTTCGAGAATGGACGGATCATGTCCACGCGCTTGGAGAAGGACTGTTGAGTAACGAGGTCGATTCTTGGTTGACTGGAGTCAACAAGAACGTCCCTGGGAAACAGAACCGAATCATAGCACGATACAGCGGATCATGTTCAGACTTTCGGGCCCAGTGCAATCAGGTGGCAAGTGCTCATTATGACACCTTCACGCTTGCGTAGTTGTGTTGATAGACTCCGTAAGAATGAAATGCAAATAACGACAAGGAGAATACTATTCGTGTGAACCCGGAGATTGGCCCTTGAGCCTGCCGCTGCAACGTCTCTGCTTCATGATTGAAGCTGCTTGTGCACTCTGAATGCTGCATTTGACGAGCGTTGTCTGAGCACGGAGAAACTGTGCGCCATCTTGCTGAAATGACCAACGTGATCGGAAATATTCAAATTCGCCGACCCTTACTCACGACTCGTCCAATTTCGAGGGATGCAGCATCCTCAGAATCTTCCACACAGCAATTGGAACCTCAGGTGCAAGGCTCGTGGGTTGAATTCTACTACATCATCGAGTTGTAGATCTTTTGACAAAGGAACAGAAATGCTGGAAATCTATGTCAGCGATCAGCGGTACCAAGGAAATGGATCATGATCCCCAAGAACACGAAATGTCAACGTTGCGTAAATTGTATGACGCCAAGGGCCGGTTCAAGTAGCAGCGGAGGATGAGGCTCAGTCGGAATCTAACAATAGATTAATGATCGACAAAGATTTGAACGTTGAGAGTGAAGGATGAGAAGGGTATTTAAACTAGAAATGATTGTTCTGTGTTTTTGGAAAGTCGTCAGCTGCAGGATTTTGCGGGATTCGTAGGATTTGTGAGATGGGAAATCATCGGGGCGGAAGCTCTTGGAAAAATACCAGGGATTCCTTTATGAACTGTAAATAAACCTGACGTGATGCCTGCTTTAAGAATAAGGACGCCTCTCTTTCCGATGATCTTCCATGATGATTTACAGCCTCAAGTTGAGGTTCAAGATTGGGACTGAGGTAAGCAAGCAACATCAAGCAAGGGAGATGAGAAAATGGCACGTGACTGGCATTGCGCTCACGTGCTCGGCTTCACATGCGCATGCCTTGCCCAGTGAAGCAATTTGCAAGGACTCCACGGCGAGTCCACGCGATCCAATCATCAACTGCGCTCGGAGAGGTGGAGATAATCCGAACCCCTTTCAGGAAAACCAGAATCTTTTGTCACTTGGGCCCTCAGCGTTCTTCTTTTTCTGCTGTCGTGTCGCAAAACCCCTTTCAACGCCTGGTCATCGTCTCTGTTGATTGCCGGCCTGCCTCTTTCTCGTCACTCCTTCATCGAGTTTCTGCTCGACTTCTTTTTTAATTGAATTGAATTGCGTTGATTGATTCTTGTTGCTTCTGCAGTGCAACGTGGTCCATCAGCGCCGATTTTTTTAGATTGACGCAAGCACGAGACAACCTCCGAGGTCTCCGTCGCGTCGTATTATTTTCACTTCAACCTCACTCGCAGCCTCCTGCACTTCACCAGCCCATTGCCCTCGTCGACGCCTCGAGTCTTTTCAAAATGGCGGACCTCCTCAAATCTCTGCCTCTGCCGAGCATCGACAGACCCTTCGGTATCCATCTATGGCCCATCTTCGACAAGGCCTTCACCACCGTGATGGGCTACCATCCGCAGGACTTCGCCTTCGAGCCCCGCGTGACGCCCATGTCGACGATGAAGCAATCGGGCATCATGATCATAGTATACTACATTGTAATCTTTGGGGGGAGGGAGTTAATGCGCAACCGCCCGGCGTTCAAGCTGAACGGACTCTTCATGATCCACAACTTCTACCTGACGAGCATCAGCGCTATCTTATTAGCACTCTTCACTGAGCAATTGGTGCCGACTGTCTATAATCACGGCCTCTTTTACGCCATCTGCGATGTCAAGGGCGGATGGACTCCACCTTTGGTTATTCTCTACTATGTATGATGCGTCCTGGTGGAGAAGTGGAGAATATGCGATTGCTAATGCGCCACAGCTCAACTACCTCACGAAATATCTCGAATTACTGGATACTGTGTTCCTTGTTTTGAAGAAGAAGCCATTGAGTATGGAATGCGCACAAAAATCGGCGGGAAATGGATGCTAATATACCTGTGAAGCCTTCCTGCACTGCTACCACCACGGTGCCACAGCCCTGCTCTGCTACACCCAATTGATCGGCTTGACATCTGTCTCATGGACTGTGATCTCACTAAACCTGATGGTCCACGTTGTTATGTACTGGTACTATTTCCAGAGTGCGCGCGGCATCAAGATTTGGTGGAAGGAATGGATTACCCGCCTTCAAATCATTCAGTTTGTGATTGATCTCGGTAAGGCTGAATTTAACTCTCACAGCCCCGTCTGACCAGCTGCTAACATAAGACCTTGCAGGGTTCGTCTACTTTGCATCCTACACCTACTTCACCTCAACCTACTTCCCATGGATGCCCAACGCAGGCAAGTGCGCTGGTGAGGAATTCGCTGCTTTCGCTGGCATGGGCATAATCACCTCGTACCTCGTCCTCTTTATCTCGTTCTACGCCGTCACCTACAAGAAGGAAGGAAAACGCCCGACCGGCCGCAAAGCCGCCCGGTCTCTGAGCTCCATGAAAGACGCCGAAGTGCCAGACGTTGCCGCTATTCTCAGCGGCACTGCTGGGAACGGAAAAACAAATGGCCATGCCACCGCAACCGGGACGCCCAGCCGCCCCGTCACACGATCACGCAAAGCATAGACTCGTTGCCCCGAGATGAAATATGAAGATGGCTGTGGCCTACGAAACAGTCTAGAGATAAGATAGAATTTGCTTGCATCTTCTTCTCTGTATAATGTACCAACGAAGCAGAATGGGAAGCGGGAGCAAATCATTCTGTGCATAGAAAACAAACCAAAATTCTTTTTAATGTAGCAGCAAATAGGCGCGATCGACATGGAACAGGTCGCGTGATTTTTGCCCTTTTTCTCTTTTGTTAGTACACTACATGTTGCATCAAGATGGCGAGTGGTGGGGCCGGCGCGTCTTTAGGGTTTGGGATAATCTTTTTGTCCATAGCTGCTCTTCATAGACGCAATAACTGAAAGTGTATATCAAGACATTCGATTTGACATGATATTCTTGATTGAGGTGCGTTTGCGACCATGACTCTGCTTACTTCTTACTCGCGCAGGCCGAGTGAAGGGTTCAGTTCAGCTGGACCCTGCCCTGCAGCTGAGACTCGCATTGACATTCAAGAAGCTTGATAACGCAAGACATTTCTACCCTTGCATAGGATCCATGAAAATGATGACAGAAAAAGGTTGGGAAGCCATCATTATGATGACAAAAAAAGGTTTTCCCAGACCCTCGATGCAGCTGCAGCCTCCCCGCCCCGCGCGCTGGAATCCTGAATTTGGCTTTTGCCAACTCATTCGCAAGCGGCCGCTGTCTGTGGGAACACCTTTTTTTTTTTGCGAGCCTCATGACGTTGCCCAGCCTCTTTTCTTAACAGGCGCATGATATTCCTGATTCCTGGCAAGCAAGAAAAGCCCACAAAAATAAGTTATGAGAAAAGAAAAATGGAGAGCTGTGTTGCAGGCATAAGCATCTTAAGTGTGTCGCGAGGCTGTGGCAACAAAAATATGCACGATGACGGCCTCGAGGCTTTTGCAAGCCCGGTTTCAACAAACTTACCCTGATACATACATACTGCATTCGTAGAATTATCGCCCATGGAGGACTCGTACCGAAAGTCGCAAAGTCTGGACTTTGGAATTCTGGGCTTGCGGATTCAATGGTACCGTTACCGGACAGTAGTCGCACAGATGCATCTCCATGTCTGTTCCCGTTGTTCCCTATCCTCTTTATCCCACGTTTTGCACTAAGGTAAGTCCTAGATGACTTGCTGGTAATGATTATTTTTCCAGTCTGTGCAGCGCGTTAGGTGAAGCATTTAACGGTTTTGGGCGCACGGAGGGTGAGGTCTTACGGGTTTGGTGTGTGTGCAACGGGCGACTAAGTATGCAGATGTTGTCTGGGCGGGTTTTGTAAATGTACTGTACGAATTAGAAGCTAGATCAAGATCACGGAGTTGTTTTGTGGCGGCTCAATTCTATCGTGCCTCCCCCTCCCCCTTCGATTTCTCCACGAGTGTGGAATCTGATCTTCAGGAGACTTGTGATCACCAGATCTCCGCAGCCCATGGTTTGGCTTTCGTCCCATCTATGTCAAACATCGGTGTATGGGTGTGAAGGACTGGCTGAGGCTGCGCTCTCAGGCTGAACGGCAGAGAGGCCAGCGCAAAGGAAAAGCCGTCTCAGGCTGAGATGTGTGCAGTTGGAGGTGCAGTGGGAGGTGCAGTTGGATTGGACCAATGTCATGGCGTACTAGAATAGCTGGCCCTTAGCTGCTCCTGAATCCTGTCAGGTCTTCCACCTATCAATGCCGCGTCCGGCCACACCCCAGCCTGGCTAACCAGCCCACTAACAGCAATCCCAGCCATCCTTGCGATCCAGCACAACTCGCAACTCGCAAACGCACCATGCCTGGCATGACTGCTGGTATGATGGCCCGCGCCAAGCTGGTGCAAGCACGCACCAAGTGGGAGGGCCCTGATGCACGCGATTGGGAGCGTGGCAGCCTCGACTAAGGATTCGAGGGATCGAATTCCTCGACGTGGTGGGGGGTGCCATGTTCGGCCGTGGAAGGAGGGCCCCAGTTCCCAAATCGCCATGGAAAACCCAGAGGATGCGCAACGGAATGGGAAAATGCTGCCAGGAAGAACGAAGGAGCATCCCACAAACATAAACCTTCCATCACCTTACGCAAATTATTCCTGACTCTTTCTCCAAGTACTAGAAGTAGTGCTCATCCTCCTGCTCATACTCAGACTCTGACTTATAGTCCTGACACTGCTCACGCTTCAGCCTTGACTTACGGAGGCTGTACTAACTTGACTCAACACACACCCGACTTCCAACTGGACAGAAAGGCCATTCCTCCTTACTTCAACTACATTCACAAAGTCTACGCTGCTTGCATATTTCGTGGTCTCGGAGTTGCACACCAAACTCGATCTTCCGCGAACTCGTTTCGGCACCCACTTACAGAAGTGTCAACTTGAAACACACACCTCCTTATACACCACAAACCGCCCGCTTGGGTGTAGCCGCCCCTTCACGAAGTATACATCTCGACCTGGCCAACACTCTACATATATTGCACCACCCGTACAATCAGCCGATAATTTGAAGATTGTCCTTCAATTTCACCTACAACAAGGGCAGCACGTTTCCCCGGACCTGACCCAAATACCTTTTGGTCCCAGCCCCAGTGATAGTCTCAACAAGTACCTAAGAGTGGAAATACCCCGGGTTCCAATCAAAGTCCTCCTGTTTCAAGAAGATAGAGAGGAACACAAAGATGCCACTGATCAAGAAATTACACCCCTCGAGGGACATGAGCGCTCGAGTTATTGATGCTTCTCTCCAAGTGAAGAATCCGAATTCTGAGAGAGACGGGAAAGACAGTGGCTACGAAGACTTTGGAGAATTCGATTCGGCAGACAGTCTTGACAGCAGTGATATGGAGGGCTCGATACTTCACCGTCCCCGCCCCAAGAAGCCTACCAGGGCCCCGACTGTTCCTCAACGAAGTGACAAGCGGACCTCGAAACTGCTGGCAGATGTGATGAAGGAATTACAGAGCTTGGATGGTTCGCAACAGAAGGAATTGGAGAAAGCAACGGTGGTCGAAGAGAAGGATCCCCATGAACAATATCTGTCTAGTGAGGAGGATGCTTCCCTTTCAGACGACTATGACGACTCTCTCCTCGATCTCGACCTCGAAGACAGCAATGAGGTACAGGGCGAAGGACGGGAAACTACATCGAGAGCTTCTAGCAGGAGGTCACAAGAAGATACCGCTCGAGTTGTCTCCTTCACATTCGTGAAGCCGCAGATTATCAACATTACTGTGAACCCAAACAGCGCCTCAAACTCCCCTACAAAAGACAAAGCACCCTCGACAGAACTCCCTACCTCTTCGCCATCCCCATCTCAAGAACCAAAGCAAATGCAACGACCTGCACTTAAACGACGCTCAAACTCGATCCGTCGAATGTCGATTTCCTCAATTGCCTCCTTAACGTACACTTCCTCCTTTGTCACCGCCCACTCAAACGCATCCCTCAGCAACCTCCCTCCACGAAAGTCCTCTCGCTTCGCAGATTTAGCCTCTCTGGTCACAGGAAATAAAAGCCCAAGAAGCCACGCATTCCTCAACACCGACCCTTTCCCGTCCCAGCAACAAGAGCAAAACGAGAACGCTCCAACCGATGCCGAGACACCAATCACTCCCAAGACACCCACAAGCATAGCAGCTTCCGCCTTGAAGAAGGGCTTAACAAGAACAAGAGGACTAGGCAGAGCTCGCAAGCCGTCGATGCAAAGAATATCCGCGGTCTACAACGCAGCCAACAACAGCTCTAAAGCCAGCCTTTCCCTCGCAAAGGAGCGACCATCCACATCCATCGAGCACCCTTCTCCCGAAGCTGTTCAAACATCTTCATCCGAACCCGCGAAGGAATACTCTAAACCCTCTGAACCAGTTCGATACGAAGACATCATGAAGAACGTCGTTCGCGCGCCTCCTCCACAGCCAATCAACACTACCCCTTCAAGTCCGCGGCAGCGAGCAGCGAGCATGTTCATGGGAAGGAGGAAAAGCATCAAGCATTAGGTCGTCTATTTCTCGAAAGCATTTACCGGCGCATCGCATCTGAAAACAATCCGTCCCCGATTCTCGGAATGTGTATATTTCTTAGGGGCGGATTTCCTTACTCTACACTTCGCGAATCTTGTCTTAAGCACTCACTATTTTATTTTACTTTCTTAATTTCTATTCTTAATATCATGTCCGGGCGTTTATCAATCTGGGGGATACCACTTTGCTTTTTCTGATTTTGCTAATGTAGCTAGCGATGATGAAGATATCATGGAAATGGAAATGGGATTTTCTGTTTTAAAACAGCATAGCATAGCTAGGTACGCATCTACATCTAGCACAGGGAGAAATGTCAAAATGGCTTCAAAGTTCAATACTTCACAAAAAAAATTGTACAAGTACAAGTACTGAGTGACAAATCTACCCCTCCCCTGGATCTGGACCCTGTCGATCGCATCGTACCTCGCTAACCTTCGCCTGTAAGGATGGATGCTTGCCTAGTGTGTTTCACGACATCGACCCCACCATCTCGTTAGCTAGCTCCGATGAGAGTGCGAACTATGGCTCGAATCCTGCGTGGCTCAGCCGCACTTTGTGTCATTAAGCAACACGAAGAGAAAAGGTCCTTTTGTTGCCTTTACTCGGGAATGCAAAGATATATTGAAGCAAAGGCATGAATGCGCTTCTGATGGTGAGCAGCGAGCGGTACAGTATGTGTGTTTTTCAGCTGAAGACGGGAGAGAACGGCATGAATATTGGGCATGCTTATGCTAGTGCAATGCATTGGACATCTATTGAACATGCGCATCTGCATGCACGGCATAAGTCTTCCAAATTCCCGATCGATTGCGATGGTCGCTGGTCAATGACTCGAGGGATTCCACTCGCCACTCTACTCCCACTTCCTTCGCTCAAGCACCTAGGTAATTCCTAGTATCTAATCAGTAGAGTTGAAAGTAACGTTCGTTTCTGTTTTAATCTAATAAAAAAATTGCTTCCTACTAATTTTCAACGTTACGGCAGGAAATGAGAAACGCAATACTTACTGTACTTAGTGCCAAGATGCGAGGCAGTCGTAGGATTGAGGGATGGGATGGGAGGTCACATGCAGGATAATTTCCACTGAACGAGTGGCGAGGTCTTTTGTGTGTGTGTGTCACTGTGTGTGGCCTCTTTTTTTCAAATGTACATGTACATTTAATTGGAGTTGTATCTCCTGGCCTCAAGGTCGCAGATTCGTACTGTATGTACGTGACTATGTACATGTGCCGCGCGCTTGAAGGAAGGGGGCCATGTACCTCAGTTCATGTCGTGACCTTGGTCACAGTCACAAGAACGAGAAAATGTACCTGAGCGCCTGGGTATTCTGTCCTTTTCGAATTCAAAGGCAGATCAACCTCACGGTGTCCTGTTGTAGATGTCGGTCAAGTGACACAAACACAACTGACTTAGCACAGCCGCGCTGACTGTGCTCGTTCTCGTCTCTCGCCTGCCCTTACGGTGGGCTTATACTGTCATTCATTTGAGTCATATGTCTTTCTTTCTTTCAAGACGGGATCATTTTCTATTTTAATCTTCAAGATTTACGAGTCTGCCGGCGCGGTATTTGAGCCCGAACCCCGGCGTTGTACTACTCGGCCATAGCGCATCCTTCGGTATCAGCGCGGGGATCTCTATTTATAATTTTTTTGGTGTTTCAAGTTAAATGTGTTTCGAATTTTCACATGTGAAGGAAGGGCTTTTATTTCATAAATTATGATTTGATGTTGTGCTGAAGGATTCCTTGTGCTGTGCTTGTGTATGCATAGCTGAATGCGGGGTTTGGTGTGCTGCGGTTTTGTGGCGTGGAACGGGATGGAGAATTATTGGTTAGCTGCATTTGTTTTAGATATATTGGGAGTCGTGGCGTCGAATGGGACCTTTCCGGCGGGATGGGTGTGGTATGGAGATACAAGAATTGCGAGTGGACCGTTCTGTGTGAGGATTTGGATGTCTTGTATCTTGTGGAACATCTTAGGCTTGTGGTATGGAAAGACGGCATGGAAGGTTGACTAATGACAAATTTGCAGATTATTTCAGATAAGAAATGAGATAGAAACACGAAAACTATTGGGCACAAGGCTCGAGAACATGGCATGTGAAGATCATTGAACGGTATGTCGAAACATTCGCAGGAATATTGTCTAGAAACAAACCCATTTCCCTTCGCAAAATTCTCATCATTAAATCTGGCCTATTGGAGAGAATGGAAGGTATATATTGGCAAACATCATTTTCTAGTCGTGATACTGCCACATGCGTCGCGGAAAAGAGTTGAATTCTCTCAGGCGATGAGAATACCCTCGGTCCTAAAAATTTGTATGACTCTGCTTGTGCCTGCATCTGACTGACGGGTACATCCAAAGCAGCACATGGCTGTATGCGTGCTTGCCAGTCAATGGAGATACACCTGAAGCATTGACAGCGGGATAATGTCTGCCGAGACAGAACTACCCACGATGTGTTCAGGGTACCTCTACACGCTTGTGCAAGTTCACAGTAGGAGACCAAAGATCAAAATAACCTCAAATGTATCTGGATATGGCATCAATGCGACTGGCACCAGGCTCACTACCACCAATATGGCGAGTTAGCAGACTGGCAACACGTCCAATTGCTCTATCACCGGGGGGACCGAGTTTGACCAACAGTGAGACGAAGAGAGTATTACCAAAGGGCAAATTTGGAATCCAGCAATGCTTCCTCGATATGTGCCGTGAGCAACAGATTCAAAGGACATAAGAAGACCCTTGTTTCCTGTCAACTCCACCATCATCAACAGCAGCATCTTTATCAATCAGCTCATCCAGCAATCGAAACACAATCACTCATCCAGCAGGTTCAACTCCAATCATTCATCTCACTCCAGTCGATTACTCCCCCAAAACTTTATCAAAATGCGTTTCTCAACCATCGCCGTCATCCCATTCATCCTCAACGGAGCCCTCTCCGTCGCCGTCCCAGCTGACGCCACAACTGACACTACAGAAGCAGTCCAAATCCCCGCCGGCAACGCCCTTACAGCTCGTACATCCCCACTTCCTCATCACAATATATACCTACTAACTACTCCAGTCTCTCAAGAAGTCCTCACAACTGCCCTAACCGAAACCGATCAATTCGGCTTCTCCTGCATCTTTTCCTGCGGTGCCGTGCTCGCAGCAGCAGCCTGCATCGGCATTTCGATCGACGAGGGCAATACCGCTATTGCCGGAAAGTGTTTGAAGGGTGGTGCGGGGAAGCTTTGTCCGTGTGCTAAGTGCATTCCTAGACTTAAGGATTTTGTTAGCAAGCATCATCTTTGCTAGATATCGCTTTTGCTAGATGGCTGCTCTCACGCCGCCTAGCGACTCGATGGAGATCAGTGCCAGGAGATTATGAGGGGGATGAAAAAGATTTGAGCTTGTTTTGAATTTCGGATTCTGCTTCGTTGGACTCGTGTTGACTGCTTTGATGGAGCTTGGAGTGAAATGAGACTGGAGGTTGAAGTGAGATTTGAATATGCTTTTGAGTTGATGATATCGGCACATCAGCACGGTCATTACAATATGCAAATCAGATAGAAATTTGACACTCGTTACCTTGGCACAGATCTCAATGATAGCTTCTCGCACCCGCGACGTTTGACATCCATCCGGCAAAGCAATACTCCAATTCAGAGATGCAATTTTAACTGAAATTTGACCATTGGCTGAAGATAAATAATGTCGACTCTTCTGCAAACCTACAAGGGCTTATCATTAAACCTTAAACTTGTAATCTATTTCATATGTTGCTGATAGATACGTAAAAACAGGGTGCACAAAATTCAGATTCAGGTTCTCAAACGATCCGTTGAAGCTTCAAAAGTATATTGACTTGAGAAATGAGAGGCTTCGGAAGTAGACACGACTTCATGCTAGACTTCTAGCAAGATTAAGACATACAATCTATAAGGCTAGTGAGTAAGAGGGGAGGAGTGATGTCGTTGCCTCGTCGTGAAGATCCTGGCGCAGAAGTTAAAAAAGCGGCCCTAGTTTCGAATTGCGCCCGGCTGAGTGCAACATTTTAAACCCGCCGCTTTTACCAGGCCCTTAGCCCAATCACAGTTGCCGAACTTTTCGCTTAATCGCGCACGACGAAAACTGAAGGTCGAAATTATTTCGACGATTTTGGCGATTGAACTTCAACGCCCAATTTCGACAACTCACGACACCGACAACGACAACAGTCATCAATCCTTCGAGATGGCTTCCCGTCCTACCGTCACCATTTTGAAGGCCGATGGCTCTGCCAGCGGTGCCACCCACCCTCTCCCAAAGGTACGACCAACTCGATTTGCGCGTTGACGATATTTGTGGGCGTGGATGGAGATGAGGGGGATTGAGCTGACAGGATGGAAATACAGGTCTTCACTTCCCCTATCCGACCGGATATTGTTCAGACCGTCCACACCGGAGTTGCGAAGAACAAGCGTCAACCATATGCCGTGAGCGAGAAGGCTGGTCACCAAACCTCTGCTGAGTCGTGGGGTACTGGTACGTACATACAATTTTCTTCGAGGACGGAGCACGATGATTAGGGAGAAAAATACTACCTAGAGGGTTACGGAATTTGAATACTAGAGAGGGCGCAAATTGGGAGGACTGAGTGACAATTGAGGAGCTTTGGCTAATCTACATCAACACAGGTCGTGCTGTTGCCCGTATTCCCCGTGTCTCTGGAGGAGGAACCCACCGTGCTGGTCAGGCTGCTTTCGGTAACATGTGCAGATCTGGTCGCATGTTCGCTCCTACCAAGGTCTGGAGAAAGTGGCACCAAAAGATCAACCTTGGCCAGAAGTGAGCATTTCCCTTCCATGTCACCCAAATTCAATCCTAACTTTCATAGGCGATTTGCTACCGTTTCCGCCTTGGCTGCTTCCTCCGTCCCAGCTCTCCTTTTGGCCCGTGGTCACCAAGTCTCGACCGTCCCAGAAGTCCCTCTCGTCATCAACTCCGAGGTCTTCTCTGGCGCCGCTATCGCAAAGACATCCGCTGCTCTCGGTCTCCTGAAGTCAGTCGGTGCCTCCGCAGATATCGACAAGGTCAAGGCTTCGCGCAAGCTCCGCGCTGGTAAGGGTAAGCTCCGTGGACGCCGTCACCGTCAACGCCGCGGCCCCCTTGTTGTCTACGACCCAGAGGTTGATGGAAAGGAGCTTTCGTTTGCTTTCCGCAACATTTCCGGTGTAGAGACTAGCTCCGTGTATGCGCTCAACCTTCTGCAACTCGCACCAGGTGGACATCTCGGACGTTTCATCATCTGGACCTCCGCCGCCTTCAAGGCCCTCGATACCATCTACGGCAGCACCACCCAACCCTCTGCCCTGAAGAAGGACTTCCTCCTCCCTTCGCCCCTCGTCCAACAAGCTGATGTCGGCCGTCTGATCAACTCTTCCGAAATCCAGAATGTCATCCGTGCCGCCAAGGGTTTCTCCAAGACCAAGCGCGCTGGTGTCCAGAAGAAGAACCCTCTGCACAACAAGCAAGTTCTCCTCAGACTGAACCCATACGCAGCTGGTTACAGCAAGGAGAAGATTGGAACTAAGGGACTGAATGCTGGCAAGCCAGAGCGTGCTTCGAAGACCCAGTTCGCGAAGGTGATTAAGGAGGATTAGAGTGGTGGGACTTCTAATTCTTGAGCGTGCTTTTCATTGTTCTACAAAGGGATGGGCATTATGGCGCTATTAAAACGTAGCAAGCTGGCTGTATGTCTGCTTAATGAAGACATTACCAAATCTTTTCTGGCCAGTTTTCCCTGTGATTGTAGTGTCTCAGTGCCTTTCAGAAATTACCACCTCATGCCGGTGATTACTATTTTGCATGTCAATTGATGCCCCTTAAATCGGCAAATTGACTCGCCCTAAGAGGGCCTTGTCAAGAGAAGCCCAACTACAAAGTCATCGGTCTATTGAATTTCAAAAGATTTCACCTCAACAGAGTAAGTTGAAGCCACACGTAGTACAAGGACCATGGAGCCCGTCGGTATCGCGCAATAAGTCGAGAATAGCTTCAACTCAAAGAGTGATTCATAACAAATCAGAACAAGCTTCGGGAAGTCTTGTTGCTATTCGAGCTACAAAGCACCAGAAAGTAGACATCCTAGCTTGGTTTAAAAAAGCATGAAAGGCTAGTAACTATATTGCCATCCAAGGACCAAGTTTCACTTAATGAACCAGCAAGTCTCATTCAAATTAGGAGCAGTCTTCCAAAAGCTCTTCAACAGTCTAGCTGGCCTGACTTTCTCGTCCGGGGGCGCTAAAACACACATTTCAACCCGCCGTCATGTCACATGAATCCTCAGCTTTATGAATACAATGAATGAAAAGTATGAGAGCAAGTTTAGACCGAATACATGGATATCTTAATCTGCATGCTCTCCCTTCTACTAAAGGTCCCCCCTACATCTCCCATGACCAAACCGCAACGCAATGCAAGCAACCCATCCCCTAACGCCACGCATTTGAATCTCAATCTATGTACGAGCCTCCTAATCAACCCTGCAAATGAGTCCCCCATGTCCTGGGTGGACCCTGTATTAGAGGCTCCCCAAATTGAGTTCTTGGTGGCACTTCCCCAGGCGCGGGACTGCTTCCCCGACTGCGGCTTCCACCGGCGATATTGTTCATAACTTGCCGGATGGCTCTTTGCGGGCCAGGACTCATTGTTGCATTGCCCATGCGTGGGCTTCGAGGGACACTAGCACCTCGGGTGCCTCTCCGGTTCGATGCTATCTTGAGCTCTTCGATCTTCTTCTCCAGCTCCGCGTACAGTTCGTCGTTTTCGGCTTTCAGTTCTTTGTTGCGGTCCAGGTGTTGCTGGACTTCGCTGTTGGCGTATATTTCGTGGATACGGACTCTGTCCTCCTGAGCTTTGTTACGGAACGCTGTTAATTCTTCTCTCAATCCTTTCAGTTCACGATGTGCCTCGACATGCGCGGTCGATGCTTCTTGATACTGGTTCCGCATGAACTCGACTTCGTTCTGAGTGCCGTTGAGTCTGCGTTGAAGACGTTCGTTTTCAGCTTTGATGGCCCGAATTTCTTCTTCCTTCTTCTCGAACGCAGCAACTTCGGGGATGGACGACTCTGAAAGCGCGGCTCGCGCGGTGACCAGCTCTACTTCAAGAGTGTTGTTCTGCTCTCGAAGCTTGGCTACCTCTGCGACTCTATCGTCATGCTTCTTCCTAAGAGTGCTCACCTGACGAAGCGCATCAGTAGTCTCGTACTCGAAGTGGCCGCGTTCGTTCAGCGCCTCCTGATACTTTGGCTGCATCTCTTTCACGCCTGTTTCCAAGTCTTTACAGCGAGCTTCTAGCTTTGTGCTCCGTTCCCGTAGTTCAGCTTCTGAAGCGTCCTTACGACGTAATTGTTGCTCAAGATCCCTGATCTTGCTGACTGCTTCCCGATATTTTGGTCGTGTTTCTACACCTGCCTCTGAATCATCATGCCGTGTTTGCAACTTTGAATCTGAGTCGCGGAGCTGAGCGTTTTGCGATTGGAGTTCATTGATCTGATATTTTGTCAGTAAAGTACGATGTCAGGCCATGTAACGGATCAATACCATCTTAACAAGTAAGGCCACCTGCCCGTGGTCAAGAGTGGCTCCGCGGGAAAATGCTTCCAGAGCTTCAGTGGCCTGTTTTTCTGATGAAGGTGGAAGAATCGTGTCGCTGGTATGGGATATATTCCTATTCGATGACTGCTCTGGAAACGAGCTAGGGAGTGGCGAGAGCCTCTGCCGCTTTGGGAAATCGGAATCGATTTCTTCATCCATTCCCTAGATCGCTCAGCAAGGTCCTATGATGAAGATGCAGATGACTTACTAATTGCCGCTTCCCGCTCGACTGAAGCGCTTGGGTCGACAAGTAACTAGTCATGTGGTCGCTTCTGGATTGTGTTTGAGAAGAACCTCCAAATTCAATCCCGGTAATCTCAGGCATAGTCGGTATCGGCCAAGAAGTCTCCGTCAGATTCGTCATAAAATCAGTATTCACCAGAAATCCAGCAATTGCTGCGGCGGCCTCAGGTGGCGCAGGGTAATCTGAACCAAGTTTACCAACTTCCTCTTGCAATTGTGATAGGCAGTCAACCAATAACTGTTTTCTCTCGAGGGGAGTTCCTTGCTTGTCGATACACAGCTCAAGATGTTCAATCGAATGTGTCACGACTAGAGAAATTAAAGAAACCGGGGTATTGATCCCAGGAGGTAATGATAAATCTGGACGCCCTCGAAAGTTATACTCCGAAGGTGAATCGAAAGATACGACAACAGGAGTCGGTTGGCCTTCCACAGCTCCCATAGCTGCGATGCTTTGTTCTGTGATACCACGTTCGAGCAAGGATACCTTCAGCGGGCCACCTGAAGCATCATGGTAATGGCGTGGATCGCGCGGGTCCTCTCTCTCAAATCCGTGATAGTTGAGAAGTGCTTCGAGAATTTCCTGCATTCTTTCAGATCGTGCGGCGATCACAATGTGCTTGGTATAAGGACGAACGGCGTCGATAAACTCTGCGACGAATATACACTTCGTGCTCACCGTCTCAGCGTACCTGGCTTGGTAATCGACGGGTATTGCTCTCTGTGTGGAGAAATCATCATCGACTAGATCTGAGTGGTCACAAAGTTTCCCTAATTCGTCCAGCATTGCATCGATCTCTTGAACCACGCTCGGGTCGGATGTGTCTTCAGAAAGAAATTCTAACCGTTGCCGCTTATAATTTCCGATGGTTTGTACGTAAATATCTCGAGTTTGAGATACCATAGGAAGGGGTACGATATAATCATTAGGTCCTTGTGGAAGAATGCGAAGCCCCTTGCTGTCCGATTCGGGTTCCGGAGAAGACTTTGGTGAAGGGGCTGACTCAACGACAGGTGGTGGTGGTACTGCGGCGGGCTCTGTCACAGTTTCGCGGAGAGGCAACATCTGATTTGGGACCGCTACCGAAGGGGATGGAGGCAATGTGGATGCTTCTCTAGACGCTGCTTCCGCGGCGGCTCTCTTCGCGCTCGCAGCTGCGCGGGCCTGCTTCATCAGCGCTTTAGTATCCATAGGAGTACCAAAATTGGACTGTGAATCCATGTCGGATAAAGGAGAACGCCTAGGGGTATGGGGCGATCGTGGAACTTGAGGAGCTGCTTCAACGCTAGGTATGACAAAAGGCAAAGGTTCGCCAAAACGATTATCGGATATTCTTGACTTCAGAAGATCTCTGGCCCCTCTTGTGGAAGTGCGGAATGGAGATGCTGGTGCACCTTCAATACTCGATGGACTGACAGTTGGTGCAAACGGTGTTCCGCCGATGTCCGTAATTTGTCGCGGCTGTGAGAGGCTTTGCTGGGCGCTTTGTAATGCAGCACCTTCTGTCTGTACTGAATTTGTTACGGTGCAAGTGGTAGGTAGCGATACCGCTCTTATTGCTTGTGAAGCCGGTTCAAAGCTAGAAGGTGAGGATTGGGCTTGTGGAGTAGATCGACGTTGCGGTGACTTTGAGCGTGAGACTGGCGACTGCCTCGCTTCGACTGATCGAGGTATCGTGCCAGAGGCTACCGAATTGTTCTGGTATTGGGCGTGTCTAAATGAGTAATGAGTCTTGGTGAAAGTAAAATACAGGCATAGATCAAATCAAAATTCTAGCTACGGGCATAAGAGTTACATGGCGGGACGAAATTGAGCATGAAAATCATTGTAGGCCTCAAGCTGTTGCCGTTAAGCATGACAGATCGAGAGCTTGGGTTTCATCCAAATTCACCTTGATTCCACTGGACTTGCAGGGATGAATATTTGAAGAACGAGATATCAATGATAACTAAGACGAAAGGATATAAAGAAGAAGCCAACGACTGACCTTGTATCTGCAGATCCTGCAGTGTCCCCTCCACTAAAGGTGCCCTCACTTTCCTGCAAAGGCAATTGGGTCTGGAAAGGAAAGCTACTCGGGAAATCCGGGTAGTCTGGCTGTCTATTTGGGGGAGATTCGGCCTGAGCAGGTATCTGGCTCCCTTCTTGAGACCCAAAAACACCCACGACGTCCCAAAAGCGATTACTGGATGAAGTCCGAGGTTCTGTCGTACGAGATGCTTCTGGATTGGAGGTGGAGAGGCTATGGGCTACAGAGTCCCCTATGACTTTGCTTGAGGAGCTATTAGCGACAACCTGACTCTCCGAATAAGCCTCCTGCGAGGGTTCTGGATGAGTTTGGCTCGAGACTTCTCCTGCACTTGGTTCTTCCCAAGCAAGCTGACTGTTACCAATATCACTGGTACTAGGCCTGTAACCTGAAGATTCAGCAGAGCGACTTATGGGGTTAGAACCGCTAGTCTCGTCACGGGATGAAGTCAAGTCAGTACTTGTGACTGGATCTCCAGGATTTGTTGCGGTTTGTGACCCTTCTTCTGTAATTTGTGTTTCTGGTGGGTTGTATGAAGAAGACCCTGGCAGCTCTTGAGTTTCAGGGATCTCAAGATCCTCGTGATCCTCGTCCCACAAGAAAGGTCGTGGAAGTGATCTTGGCCGTGGCGGTGCCGCTGACGATGCTGGATTACTAGTTGAATGAGAAGGGTGTGATGGTTGTGGGGGTTGTGACAGCTGCGATGGCTGTGAGGATTCCACCGACTGGTATTCGGTGGGGTCGAAGTTCTCAGGTGGTCTGAGAACTACTTGGAGAGACCTCCTACGGCCACCGCTGGACTGCTCCTCCTCGTAGCTATCTTTTATCTCACTAGGGGCCCTTTTTCTCGGCGATTCAACGGGTTCTTCTTGGGAAACTGATTGGAATCTAGCCGTCTCAGCCGTTCCCTTTCTCCAAGGCTTCTTTGCTGCTTGCTCTGGAGATTCCGTAATATGCGCCTTAGATACCCTCCGTCGTTTGGCTGGGCGTATGGGCTGGCTATCGTCCAGCTCAAGAAAAGGAGATTCGCCTTCTGAGTCCGCCGCTCGTTTTCGTTTGTCCTGCTCACGCGCTCGCTGTGCTTCTCTCGACTGCTTCTTTCTCTCCCAGTCGCGAACCGCCTGATCTGTAGCGTTTTCTGCAGGCTCCTAGAATATAAAATGTTAGCAATTTGCTTAATTTGCGGATCGTATGTTTCGGGCTCCTCATACCCAAGATTGAGGAAATGGTTCGCCGGTGCGCGGGTGGTCCTCCCAGTCTATCTTGTACCAGAGCTGCCCGTTGGCCCTCGTTTCCTCTGCGATAATATCCTTGATAGCCCAAAAATCTTCCGAGGCAGGTTTAGGCTTTCGCCCTCTCCTTTTCTTGGGTGTAGAGGAGTTTGCGCGCAATGGCGATTCTGCGAGAGACTGGCGACTTTTGGCTCTAGTGGTTCGTTTCCTGTCTACGCGTTCGGATTCTTGTTCCATCTGATTGTATGATGAGCTTTCGTGGCCATGGTCAAAGGGAGAAGCAAGAACGAGAAAAGAGAATAGTTTCGTCCAGAGCTATAGCCACCCGCAATTCACGGTATTGCTACGGGAGTGGTGGGGGTCCCTGCATGGAAGCAAAGATGTTATTTTGGACTTACTGTTTAGAGATGCAATGCCCTGGCCTGGTCCCGCGAATTGGCGCTTTCGTCCGCCGTACCGAGCAGGACCCCCTCGCCCGAGCCTCCTACCCTTGTATACTTCTAGAAATGATATTATCTTGCTGGTTTCGTGCTGAATCGATGCTTGGAGATAATAGATGTTTTCGAGATGATGAATTTTCTTTTGGCTCTGACGATGTATTTGGTAGAAAGCGCCTTCCAGTCAGTGACGTGGCCAGGGGAAGCTGCCGAAAGGGAGAAATCTCTCAAGTGGAGGCGTCTTTGATATTCAGTTTATAGTTTAATTCTTGTTTTATCTTCAATTCTCTGGCCGGTTATATCGCAACATTCACTGTCCTTTTCTCGGAGATTGATTACTTCCGGTGAATCACGGTATAAAGTTGTCTATCGAAGAAACTGTTCAATCCATCAGTGTGGCAGCATTTGAGCAAACGCACTTGATCATACCATCTCAAGACTCAAAAAAGAATATCTACTGCAAATTCTCTACATCCTCGCCACTCCAGAAATAAAACGCTCTCAAAATCTCATCACCTTATACCTATTCTCGTCCCAACTCCGTCTTAAATTCACTTCAGCTCCTTCTCTAAAGCTAAAATCTTCTTTGCGGCATCCCCGAAAGTCTCTTCCGGCGTCCTCACCTTCAACCCCAACTTCTCATTCCACTCTTCCACATCGCTGAACTTTACAGTTTTCTCGACCTCATCGCCATCCTTCGGTAATCTCCGCTCAAGCTCAGGAAGGAGTTTCAAAGCATTGACAGCAATCTGCGAACTATACTTGTTTCCTCCAACCGTCATTCTCTTATTAGCCACTACAGGGATAGTGAGAGAGTTGATATGCGCAGTTGCTAAATCACGGACGTCGATCTATTGCTATCAATTTCTCTGCTTTTTAAAAGGATTGAGTGAACTTACATAGCTAGGAAAGCTCGTTGGAGGGACAGTCTCATAAGTTCCATTGAACAACGAGTAAAACACGTCATTCGAGTAATTGATCTTCTTCAAATTCGTGACGGGTTGAATCGGGGGGCCGAAAATCAATCCTGGGAGGAGAACGGTCACTGTGTATGATGGTTTCTCAGTCTCGACGTACTTCCAGATGGCTTTTTCGGCTTCAGCTTTTCCTACACAATAGGAAATGTATGGGTGCTGAGCCTGGATTGCGTCTTCGATCGTCAACTGAACACCCTGTTAGTGATCTTGACCCCTCACAAAGAGATAGAGAGGCTACCGGAAGCCATTCCCCAGCGTTAAAAACGCGGGTATCAATATCTTGACCAGTAGTCATCGCGTTCACTGAGCCGGTAACCGCGATCGCTTTGACATTCTTTCCGTACTTACTCGCCGACTTTAACAACTCGGTGGCCCTGTCCCTCATTAGCCCTTCATTCTCATCCCCATCCACTCCCAATCTTGTCTCCATTCAGCAAACTCACCCATCAACACTCGGCCCCAAAAAGTCCCTCACAAAGTCCGTATTCCCTGGATCATCAAGCAACGGCGCCGCCGTATGAACCACATAATCAAAATCCCCCTTCTGGAACGCTTCATCCCACGTTCCCGCCTTCGCATAATCACTCACAACCACGAAGTCAAGCTTGCCTGCATATTCTGGGTGGTAGGCTACTATTTGCTCACCCTTGGGAAGGGAACGAACAGAGCCGGTTACGTGGTGACCTAGGGCGATGAGTTGGTCGATGATGTGGGCGGCGACGAAGCCGTTGGCGCCTGTAACTAGGGTTTTGGTCATTTTGATGGGTTTTGAGCCGACTTGGTCCTTGTTCAGGGATTATTGCAGGTTATTTGAGAACTGTTGAGTCTCAATTAGAAGTGAGCAGCTGGTATATGATGGACTTCGAAGCTAAGGAATCACAAAACCAATGAGGAATATTGAATGCAGAAAAGAACTCTCATCGAACTTCAATACCTTCTTATATTTCATTTCACCGCCAGCTCAAATGCCTCATTTCCTGCAAATCCAGCACGTACTTTGGCTCGGGTCCTGAGATGTAATGCAAAGGCACCGTCAGCGATGGTATCACCTAGAACAGGCATCTCATATAATGCTTTCACCATCTTGACCAATTGCTGACACATGCAAAAGCCATCGTGCAACTCTACCATGTTGTGGCTGTTGCCAAGACTGACAAATCAAAGGCTGCGCATTTATCCAGCAGGCAAGACGTCCAATGCAAAGCAGCGAAATCATAGACATGCATAGAAAAACTGCCAAGCGAAGTCTCATGACCGGGCCGACGCCTTCTTTTGGTATTGTGTCTGAACCTACAACACCAGATAGTAACCTCCTGAACATGGCCCTTTCCATACATGTTCTTTTCCCAAACCAAATGCAATCGCTCATAAATAACACCTGCCCAATGCCTTCACGTAGTAGCACCCTTATCCACATTTGCCCTAGCTAATTTCGCCATTCCCGCAGAATCCAAACTCCCGTACCATTGCTTCAACAGAGCCATGTGATTCTTTTCCTCATCAGCCAGTTCGACAGGCGGCCCTCGCATCTCTGGCTCCTCTTCATTCTTGAAAACTGCCCAACTACTCGTTTCCTCGGAACGAAGTGCGAAGCCTCTGTTTTTCACCGATATTACTTGGAAGTTTCGAAGCAGGATTCCATCGCCAGCCTGGATCACCGGCAAGGCGTCTTTGTAGGGTCGGAACACCTGCACCTCTGTCACGGAGTTTGGTCCAATCGACACATCGGTAACGTGAAAAGTAGAGAGGAATTGTCTGGAGGTGCTTTTTGTACGCTGGGGCTCCGATGGTGTAGTCGTTGCAACTGCTAGCACGTCTAGCTTTGCACCCAAGTGGTAGCGAAGGACCTTCAATGCAGTAAACTCGCTCAGCTTAGTTCGCAACGTCCTTGAAAGTTTCAGTTTTAAATCTGCAACTGAGGCTTTGGGGAGGTCATTCTGTTTTGTTTGAGAGTTCGTGTCAATAAGGGGGTGTTTTCGGAGGTCGTGTTGTTTGGGGGTAGTGTCAGTATCTGTGGATGTGTGTTTCCGAAGATTGCGTGGGCTAGGAGGCGATGCGGCTTCAACACCAGGCGCGTTTCGAAGATTGTGTTGCCTGGTCAGCGAATCGATACTAGCTGTGGAAGGTCTCCGAAGATTGTGTCGCTTCTGAGGAGAGTCGTGAGATGCCAGGGCCAATTCGACGCTTGCATCATGGCCTTGCGGTGAAGAATGCTGTTCATCGATGGCCACCTTAGGAAGAGTGCGGTCTGACCGTGCGCTAGTCGGTTGGATACTCTTCGCAGCTTTGGTGGGAGTTGATGGCCGAACATTCTCTTTCAAGTCTAGAGTAGGCTTGACCAGCCTCGAGCTTCGTCTGGGACTCACAAGAGAAGGTTGGTCAAGCTGTTGCTGGAGCTCGAGGATTTGTTCTTTGACGGCTTCGGGTGTGGGGCTTGTTTCTTCCGTAGTCTCACCAGCAACATGTTCATCCCTCGCGGTCTCTTCCATCGAAATCTCTGCAAGTGCTTCCTCTTTAGCCGTTTCCACAATCTCTTCAATTATGGTTTCTTCGGTAACATCCTCGGCAACAGTCTCGACTGCAGCAGTCTCTTCCTTCGAAATTTCCTCTAGTGCCTCTTCTCTTGCCTTTTCCACAATTTCTTCGATCATAGTTTCCTCTGTTTCGGGTTCTTCAATTGTAATGTCTTCCGATACTTCCTCTTTGGCTTTCTCTACGATCTCTTCTATAATGGTTTCTTCAGTTTTGAGTTCTTGGTCTTCATTAAGGAGTCTTTGATTCGTCAAGTTCAAGGCAGGCTCGGTGATGACGACTTCCACAGAAGTCTCAGGAACCTCAACATTAGTATCCTCGACTACTGCGTCAGCAATTTGGCTGTCGGAAGCTAAATTGATGGATTCGCTCGACGAAACTTGGGGCTCATGAATTAACACTTGAATATCCTGAGAAGCTGAAAACGATGCTTCTGGAGAATCGATTTTCTCGGTCCTCTGAGTATCATCTGGAGTAGGAAGCTGGCCATTGTTTTCATTCCGGCGAGCTACTGGCTCTACAGACGCTTTGCCTTCATCGGAAAGTCGCTGAGATTGAGGTTCTTTGGCATGTTCATCATGAGCACCGTCCATGCCAAACAATTTGGGGTAAATGATGGGTGCAACGGTTGGTATCGACGATTTCCGATCTTGAGGCTTTGGGGATGCATCGTCTGACCTGTCATTCTCGATTGAAGTTTGCCCATCTGTCTTTTGGGCGAGGTAATTTTTCTTGTCAGCAAAAACGTTCCTCTGCTCGCCAGCTTCCACCTCTGACTCGGATTCTGAATCTTGACTAGCTTCCTCATCGTCGTATTCCGGGCCTTCAACTGACGTGCGAGTATGCCGGTGATCATCTGCCTCTTCTTCGATATCGCTTTCTTCCTCCTCGTCGGATTGATATGAGGGCTGGCGTATCTGTTGGAGTGATCTTTGCCTCGGTTTCCTTTCCTCGGTATTCTGGTCATCCGTATCATCCTGCATATCATCGTCCTCTTCGCTCTCTTCGTCACTTGCTGGAGCAGGTCGAGTCGCCACTTGTTGGCGTTTCGGATCGGATTGCTTAGGTGCAGGGATATCGCCGGCATCTTCATCATCTGATGAGAGCAGATCTATGACTACTGGGTCTCGCTGCGCTGGAGCCATCCCGGGGCCCTCCTCATCATCTTCCATATCTTCGTCGTAGCTGCCTTCGCTTTCTTCATCTTCGTAGTAGTCTCCACGACTCGCATGAATACCATCTTCATCCTCTTCGAATTCATCTTCATAATATCCCTCTTCATCTTCATCATATTCTTCCTGAGGAGCACCTTGGTTATCATTTTGGAAACATCGACTGCGGGTATCGCCGGCAGGTATCTCCTCGTCATCGTCGATCATCGATCCTTCAGATTCTGCCGCATCCGATCCAATCCGCCGAGCTGCATCTTCCTCATCCTGGTCCTCTCCTTCATCACTACTCTCGGTCAGATCTATAGCTTGTGATTGATTACTATGTGACCGCGACATCGCTACGGAATGGGGAGGTGGAGGCTCAATCCTAGAACTGTCTTCTATTCGGTCGTCAGAGTCAGGCAAGTCCGGATACGCAACTGTAGAATGGCCTCCCCAAACAGGAATTTGATGTTGAGGTAGCTCATCAAGATCAGGGTACTGCTGGGAAATTGGTTCCTCAATGTGTTGTGATTCGCCATCATGAGAGAACTGTTCCGGTTCGTGACCTGCTTCGACATAAAAGCGCTCGTCTTCCATCTCGTCCGCATGCTCTGCTTGTTTGAACGGAGAAGAGGCGTAACTCAAATTAGCGGTATCTCTTTGCCATTCACCGTATTTGTTTTCGGAAATGAATTGTCCATCTAAGCCAATTCCACCCAAACCACCGACGTCCAGTAAAGGGTTCTGTAACCCTGAAAAATCAGCTGTAGGAGCATCAAGTGGGCGTTTTGGACTGGCCGAATACAAGTCTTCATCTGCAGGTTCGGCGGTTGGTACTGAGGCCTGGATTGGATTGGAACTCTGCCCACCTTGGTCTCTGCTTTGTTGGGGTAGGGAAGGTGGTAGAACTGGTTCCGCGAAACCAAAAAGGCTCTTCGAGACCAATGGCGACACCAGGGGCAAAGATTCGGAAGGCTGTGGTCTGAGACGAGGAGAGTCGGGCGCCTTTCTTTGGATGCTTGATTGGGCCTCTGGTGGGAAAAATGTCTGTAGGATAGGCGGCGGCATACTATTTTCAATGCTTACAGGTCCTTGGGCTGGTCTATCTGCGATTTCACCCAAATTTGCGTACGTGGTGCCGCCAACATTTACAGCCCCTCTTGAGAACGTAGCAAGAGCTTCCGCGGCATCATCAACCTCTTGTGGTGTCGTCTGGCAGCCGCCATCTGTCATAGTAGGTCGCGGCGGTGGTGCCACTGGTTCTGGTTCTGGGGTTTGCTCCTCGTCCACTTCTGGAGATTCCTCCCGTTCTGGTGTGGGGGAACGGCTGCTGTATTTCCACGAAGTGCTCAACCTTGTTCGCTTTCTACCCTTTCCACGTACGGTGCCATCCTCTTCGGCAAAAAGATCTATCCCCTCGTACAGGGATCCATAGGAAGTCCTGGCACGCTTGACAAATGCCGGTGACGAGAACTCATCATCCATTTCTTCAGTGTCTATTCGTATCAGATTCGAGTTGCCATTTGTAACAAGGGGTATTGGTGTGGATGGCTCTGATGAAGCTCTTGTTTCGGCGACTGTCTCTGGCTCTGGATCTGGCTGCGGGTGGTCTATGTCGATTAATTGAGGGTTTCGGGACTCTTCCGGTAGAAACTTCAATATAGGTCAGATACTGAGTATTTGCACGCTTAAAGAACATACCTGAAGAAGGAGCCTCTCTGTGAATCTGAGCTCAAATTCCACTCCTCTTCCAGGAGTCGAGACTTTGTTGTCATCTTCTATCCATTCCACACCATCCAGGGACAGAATAACCTCGTCACCGCTCGCAATACCGGACTTTGCGACACGTTTTGCGCTTGAGCCTGCGAATTGCACCCTGACCTGCCCCCTTGTGCGCCGCAAGCGGAAATCTGGTTCAGACAATAGAAACGCAACAGACCCAGTCGCAGAGCTATAGGGCCATGTCAAAGTGACAATTGCTTTGATTGATCTTGATGCCGGCGCCGTCAGAAGAGGAGTCAGTTGAGCTATCGGAATGTGCGCAGCGCTCTCGAGTGTTGACTGGCCGTTGGTCTCAACATGAGGAGGCTCCATTGTCAAAAGGGGAAGGTATCTCCTCCGAGTCCGGAATAGACCATGTCGTGTTGAGATGTAGGCGTTACGCTGTTGATGTCCCCGTAAACTTATAGCCTTTAACACAGCTTTCTCGACGCGTTGGTGAATCCTTTGTGACAGAAGCTTGAGAGCTCTGGCTCTGGGATGACGCGCGAAGGTTTACGCTAAGCGGGCGGTGACAACTTAAAATATGGCAGTAAAGCTTCATGCCCCACCTTACTATCAACCTGATTTTGAATAATCGCCTCACTCTCTCCATTTTTTTCTACCCAGTCCTCCCCCACTCTTCCGTTTAGTTACACTCTTTTCACCAATGAAATTTTCCAATAGTTTTCATAATATATATTGAACCTCCCAGTATTGGAACCTTTTACAACCTTGACCTTACCCAGTCGGCAAGCCCTACCAGATGGGGTCAATTTTGCGGGTGGCAAACCCCTTCAATGTCAGAAAGATTGCTATAATAGGTGCAGGGCCATCAGGACTTGCGGCAGCAAAGTATCTCGAAGCTGAAAAGTACTTTGAGAAGATCGATATCTTCGAGCAGCAATCTGAAGTTGGCGGGGTATGGCATTACACTCCTAGATCGGACGAGAAGGTATCTATACCTTCGACCGGGCCGGATGTACCTCCTGAGAAGCCGATATGGCCAAAAGGTTCAAAAGCCCCTATATTTTCGAATCCCATGTATGAGCATTTGAACACAAACATCCCAAAAGCTCTGATGGCCTATTCGGATCATGAGTTCCCTACAGAGTCCCTGCTCTTTCCCACACGGCAGGATGTTCAAGAATACCTCATCCAGTACTCGCAGGATGTCAGGCATCTAATCTCATTCTCGACCCAAATTGACGAAGTTCGATCCTTGCCGGAGAACCGATGGGAACTGACTATCAAATCTACGGTCACTGGGGAATCCAAGAAAGCCGAATACGATGCTATCGTTCTTTCGAATGGTCACTATTCCGTACCATTCATTCCATCTGTGACTGGGATTGAAGCTTTCAACACTGCTTATCCCGGCCTCATAACACATTCCAAAATCTATCGTTCTCCAGAAGGCTTCAAAAACAAGAAAGTCATCGTGGTCGGGTCTGCGGCTTCAGGCCTCGATATTGGAACGCAAATTAGCCTCATTTGTAAAAAGCCTCTTTTCAACTCTGTTCGGAGCTCCTCGCCAATAAAATTAGGGCAAGAGAACAAGGAGGAAGTGCCTCCAATTGCTGAATACCTGGTGGAGGAGAAGGGAGTCCGATTCGAGAATGGACGGATTGAGAAGGACATCGATGCTATAGTGTATTGCACGGGATATTTTTATTCATATCCATTTCTGAAGTCGCTGAACCCGCCAGTCGTCACAACTGGTCGCCGAGTTGAGGGGCTTTACCAGCATCTATTCAACATTGCACACCCAACACTTGCCTTTTTGGTGCTGCCGCAAAAAGTTGTTCCATTCCCCATTTCGGAAGTTCAAGCAGCAGCCGTTGCCAGAGTCTGGTCGAACAACTTAAACCTACCTTCCCATGAGGAAATGGAAAAGTGGGAGAAGAAGAGAGTAGAGGACGCTGGCGAGGGAAAAGGGTTTCACGTTATGGGTTACCCAAAGGACGCCGAGTACATCAATGGGCTCCATGACTGGGTGAAGACTTCTGGCTTTAAAAAGGAACCAGCCTTTTGGAGCTCAGAACAGATCTGGTTGAGGGTGAACTATGGAGACGTGAGGAAGAAGTTCGTGGAGACAGGAGGACATGCGAAAACGATTGAGGAGCTTGGTTTCAAGTTCGAGGAAAGCCCGTGATAATGAAAGGCCTTGGAGAGTGAGATAGATAGATACCATACCACCGTTAGACCGAACAGAAATGCTTCTAAACATATGCTCTCACGTGATCGAAATAAATTGAACGTGGCTGGGGCTTTGACAACAATGCTAGGTGAACAGGTATTTGAAGTATCGGGAATGGTATTGGCACTATGAAGAAGATGGAGTGTCAGCAATGGCCCAGTGACAATGACCAAGGATCTTGTGTTCGGTGAATAATCAGACTTTGCCAAAAGATATCTCAAGATCGACCGATACAATGCAAGACTTGCAAGCACGATGGCTGATTCGTATTACCAGAGTATGTGTTTTCCTCATGTAAGACTATAGAAGCAGAAGAACGATAGCTACGTACATTGATTCTTTTACTCCAATACTTGTTGTTCACGGAGGCATGTTCCCATCTGTAGGTCATCATCGGGTCGTGGAAGCCAGCACAATTAAGGGGCCCTCGGGACGATGGTTTTAAAGTGGTGTATAATCTCGACCACTCATCGGAGTCGCCAGCTGAGTGGTAAAAGGTTCGAGCTGGCGAAGATTTGAGTTGGAGGTCTTGCTGTTGAAGAAGAAAAGAAGAAGCAAAGCGGAAGTCGAAGGTGGAACATCAAAATATTCTCCCAGCAAGCGACGCTAGGCCGTTTATGACCCCAACGTTCAATCCTGGGACCGAATGTGAACCGCTACAAACTTACAGACCACGAATTTCATTACGAATTGATAAAGTCCACTGCATCGCACGATATCCACGATAACCCACGAAAGTTCCCATCATCCCACATCCTTTCACCGATCCAAGCACTTCGCCATCGCCGCTCGACTGGAATACTACCGACCTCACTCCCTTCCCAAATCCAGCTCCTCGTAAAGTCGCCGCTTTTCACAGAAGCTCTGCACGACGAAGCTGGGAGCTGTTGCGACCACTCTGCGACCCGGAATAAATTCAACTTGCCGGAATGGATAAGGACAACCTGTGGACTCGCCGTTCGAAGTAAGTTCCATCATTGCTAATTGTATAGAGTCACGCGCAAAACTAACCCACTTCTCTTTCAACAGCACAAGCAAGCTCTCGCTGTCCACAGGTGTTCCCTCCACCAACGGTGGTCCCCTTTCCACCGACCATCCTACTCGAAACTTTACACTGGGAAGACGCCATGGCGATAGCTCTTCCCACAGCAATAAAAACCCTTTCGGGGCCATGTCCCCTTCCACGACTTCTTTAGCATCCCCAACCACTGGCGCATCTAGCGCATTCGGCCTGGGCTCTGGCGCATTCGCATCTTTTGGATCTGCGAAAACGCCAAAGACTCCTGGAGGTGCGCTGGACTTTGGCAGTGTGGTAGGAGGAAAAACTCCAGTCCTGGAGAAACAACTCAAGGATCTGGGTACCAAACCCTCTAAAAGTTCTCTCACGGAGAGATCCCAATCATCAACCCACCCCACACACGCTTTGAGGGATGCCTGGGTATTTTGGTTCCGTCCACCAATCTCGAAATCTAATGGCTTTGTGGAGTATGAAAAGACTTTGCATGCCATAGCAAGTTTTGATACGGTGGAGGATTTCTTCTCGGTATATCAGCATTTAAAGCGTCCCTCAACGCTACCCCTTGTCTCCGACTACCACATTTTCAAGAAAGGAATTCGACCTGTCTGGGAGGATGACGAGAATAAGAAGGGTGGCAAGTGGATTGTGAGATTAAAGAAGGGAGTAGCAGACAGATACTGGGAGGATCTGGTATATGCCATCGTGGGTGACCAATTCGCGGAAGCCAGCGACGAGGTTTGCGGCGCTGTCCTCAGCGTCCGCAATGGAGAAGACATTTTGAGTATCTGGACCAGTGTGGATGGTGGAAGGGTTCTTAGGATTAGGTATAGTTACAAAAACCATACCAGAAGTCAGAAAACTCGCTAACAGCTACTGCAGAGAGGCCATGAAACGTCTTCTAGCCTTCCCTCAAGATACCAAAGTCGAATGGAAGAGCCACGATTCGAGCATTCAGCAGCGAACCGCCATCGATGACGCTCGAAAGGATAAGGCTAACCAGCATAATCATCACTCTCCCATTTCCGCGCGCAATGGTAATAAAGACACCGACTACCTCTCTTCTGCCGAAAAGAAGCAAAATTCATAAGTCTTGGCTGGTTAGTACTCTTTGGAAACTGAGAGTAATGGTCACTACTCATGACACGAATTTCTTCTGTGTACAAGTATTTTGGATTGCATAATTGGAAAAGCGATATGGAAACGTTCATCGTGACGATTTGATTTCCTGAATCTGGGTTTTAGCAACGGCGGTTTGACTCAAGCAAGGAGGTGCTGTATCATAGGAAAGAGAGAGTCATCAAGGCTCTCTCATATCGTTTGTAATGCTTCGAATTAAAGCGAGCGACAAAGCAACCCAAAACATTCTACTTCTAATGTGCAAATGCAAATTTCTTGATCACGTAAGGGGCTTGTACAGCTGTAACGGTAAGCCACAGCTCGGGCTAGTGTCCCCCGGAGCAAGAGGTGCAGGACAGGGCCTAAAAAAAGCCCGCCGTCATTCGGGTTCTGGGTGCTGCATCTGACAATCCAGGCTGTGGACAGAAAAAGCGGCACTAATTATTGCCCATTTTGAAAGTCCCACTGGGCGTGGCACGTTCAGAATTTAGTGCCGCTTTTTTGGCCCACCAGGAGCAATCCTCCAGGTCGCGCCCAATCTCAAGAAAAAATGCGACTCCAGAGCTATGGATCCATTAAGTGCCACTGGTACCCTAATAGCACTCCTTCAAATCTCTTCTGCCGTAATATCATTCTGCTACGAGTACCGCCAAGGCACCAAATCTGCCGCTCGCGAAGTCGTACAAATCTCCGATGAGCTAAACAGTCTGAAAGACGTACTTGAAGCGCTGCTCAAATTAGTAGAGAGTTCAGCATCCAGTGAATCTTCAGCACGCTTGTCGACTTTTGAATTGCTAGTGAAGGCGGATGGGCCACTGCTGACGTGTCAGAGTGAGTTGGAACGTTTGAAAAAACAGTTGGAGCCTGAGAAGGGATGGAGAGCGGTCCGACGTACGCTGGTTTGGCCCTTGAAGGAGGCGGAGATGAAGAGAGCACTGGATGCGTTGGAGAGGCTGAAGTCGATGATGCAGCTTGCATTGTCGGCGGATCAAGCGTGAGTTAATCCGTGCTACGGCGTCTTGGGAGGTGCTAAGTGATGATAGGGTTGTGAGTCTTGGTCTGAGAGATGATGTGGAGGATTTGACGGCGATGTTTCAGCAGCAGACGATAAGTGAGTGGTCGGTTCTGCCTCATTTGACATGATACTCATGTATATACGCAGGTGAAACGCTACAGAATATGTATAAATGGCTTGGAGCTCCTGATCCGTATGCAAGCCATTTTACAAATCGCAAGAAGAGTCAAGTCGGTACCGGGACGTGGCTATTGAACAGCAAAAGATACGAAAATTGGATACTCACCCCTAAGTCATTCTTGTGGTTATATGGAATTCGTGAGTTCATTCCTAGGTATAGTTCAAATAAGGTGCTGAAATAATATTGCAGCGGGAAGCGGTAAAACCGTTCTCTGGTTCGATCGTCTTCCTATTTGAGTGACTCAGCTGACGATGTGATCCAGTTCCACAGCTGTCGAACAACTAATGCATTTTTGCAAGCCGTTGCCACAAGTGGCATTGGCATTCTTTTACTTTGACTTTAACGACACCAAAAAGAGAACTTCCAGCTCCTTAATCAGATCTCTCATCACTCAACTTTGCTCGAAATGCGAGACGATACCACAGTTTTTACTCGAGCTCTACCAAAGCCACCTCAACAGCTCCAAAGGAATCGACGATGATGTCCTCGTTGAAGCTTTCCGGGAGCTTTTGCGAACCTTTAAAGGCGTTTATATTGTTCTCGATGCACTAGACGAAAGTTCGGAATGCAAGGATGTTTTGAGATTCATCGAAAACGTTCAGGACTGGAGTCTATCTCAGGTCCACCTTCTCATCACCAGTCGTCAATGGACAGAAATTGAAGAATCGTTTGAAATTATAATACCCGATAGAATCTGCCTCCAAGACTCGAAGATCAACCAGGACATCGTTATTTATATCGAAGAGAAACTTGCGAATGATAAAGTTATGGCAAAATGGCCACAGGATGTACGGCAACAAGTTCGGAACAAACTAGTCGCAGAGGCGCAAGGCATGTGAGTTTACAAATCAAATGGGCACGGCTTGGTTGACAAATTTCAGGTTTCAATGGGTGGTTTGCCAGCTGGATATGTTCAGGCGCTGTCTTTCCGTCGCAGCTGTTAGAAAGGCTCTAGCCACTCCGCTACCGAAGAGTCTGGACGAAACTTATGAAAGAATATTATCAAATATTGACGAAGTTCACCAACCCGAGGTCATGAAGATTCTGCAAGCACTTACAGTATCAATTGATCATTTGACCCTCGACCAAGTTGTCGAGATACTCGCGGTGGACTTAGACTCCATCCCGCCCCGTTTTGATCCAGATGCGAGGGTGCTCGATTCTCAGAGCATCTTAACTATGTGCTCTTCACTAGTCACGACCTTTAGACCTGGAAAGTGGACAAACAAGACGGGCAATCCAACATTACGTTTAGCACACGCTTCTGTGGCCGACTATCTCATTGAGCGCGACACAAGCATTGGATTTCATTTCTCTGAATCATCAGCACGTCAGTTTCTTGCCCAAATATGTCTCGTCTATCTTCTCAACCCCGAATTTTCCGACGGACACAACCGAAGTCCTTTCGACAGAAGAGTCAAAGCCTACCCATTTCTACGACACGCTGCTCTCTACTGGCCAATGTACCTGAGCACAGAAGACGGTCTAGGCGAGCACCTCAACTCCAAAACAAAAGAGCTCATCAAGGCGCTGTTTGATACTCGCTTCCTGCCGAAAGGTGGCAATTACGCCTGTTGGGTTGGGCAACTTATCCCAAGCTCCACTGACGCTGACATTCAAAATACCATTCCTCTCTACTACGCAGCATCTTTCGGCCTCGTCGAAGTCGTGCGCTTCCTCTTGGACTCAGATCCAGACATGGATATCGATGCACGAGGGGGAAGGGCGGTTTCTAGTGCGCTGCACGTTTCGGTTTACAGAGATCGTCTTGAAGTCGCGAAGATATTGCTCGCAAAGGGCGCGAATCCAAATATGCCCAATATCTTCAATGAATCTCCACTTCAGTGGGCAGGCATGAATGATAATATGGAGATGGTGCAGTTGCTGCTTGATTATGGCGCCCATGGTTCACCATCGAACTTGAGGACAAGGCTGAATGCTGCCATGACGGAAGCTGGGGAGGATTGGGTAAATAAGAGTCACTCACTGGTGGCCCCTCAGGCCTTGACAAGTGTCAATGATCTTCCTGAAGTCCCCAAAGATGAGGGGATCGTTTGAACAATAAATAAATCGATGAGCCGGAGAAATCAAGAAGAATGGAATCAAATGAACGGGCTTCGAGACTAAAAGCAATTCTTAAAGTTCTTGGCGGTTTCTGTTCCAGCTGGGCCTATCTACCGAGTGGCGTCCACAAACAAGCCGAGCCATCAAAATGTCTCAAAAATATGCAGCCCTTATCAAGTCTGGGCTCGATTTTTTATTTCTTATCAGCCAGCCGCTCAATTTTATTTCCACTTCGTCCCCGGCTTCAGCCTCAAATTCTTGGCTCTAAAAAGCAGCGGTTCAATACTCGAGTCTCATCCATGGATCTGGAACCGAGCGGGCCGGGAAATACTTTGGGCATTGGCATGGGACGCGGCAGTGAAACAGTGGAGATTTGCTCCAACCACATCTACACATTGTTGCTATTATTGCGCCTTGAGCTTCCTGTCCCGATGTGGAATTTGATAGTGCATTCCCCTGAAATGCGGGACAATGAGCGGCACGCGAAGTTATATGTAGAGCGAGAAACCCTCAAATCTCCGCTTCTTCTGAGTTTAGTAGTTTGGGATCGAACATGGACGTCTTGCGCGCGGCTTGGAATAAACCTGGGAGAATCAATCTTCGGGGCTGCCTCGACAATGATGTAGAATACTCATTGTTGACCCCGCCGTCACACAATGACGACGATATCCAATCAGCAGAAGAGCACAAATTCCAAGGAGAACCCTCACCAATATCAAATACAACGCCAACAAATTTCGCACTCTCCTCAAATTATCTCCCAATCATTCGCTGGACGCTCTCCCGCATCTCCATCCTCCTCCCCAGCTTCCTCACCACCCCAAAAGACAAACCACCCCGAAAACTCCACAAAACATCCTATCTCGACGGCCTCCGCGGCGTCGCCGCTCTCTTCGTAGTCTTCCACCACTACGCCCTCGTCTTCACCACTTCTTCCCAGAAGGGCTTCCACCACGACCAGAACATTGCTCCCGAAGGTCAGCCACCTATTATGATTCAGGAAGACAATTGGATCCTCCTTTTCCCGCTCATTCGAGTTATTCATTCGGGTCGCTTCATGGTCGCGATTTTCTTTGTTATTTCGGGTTATGTGTTGAGTTATAAGGGCTTGAAGTTGGCTAGGGAAGGGAAGGGGGGTAAATTGTTGGATAGTTTAGGAAGTAGCGTTTTTCGGAGGTGGTTGAGGTTGCATTTACCGGTTATTGCGAGTACGTTTCTGGCGTTTTTGCTTACGAGGACTGGGGCGTACACAGAGTTAGACAACGAGAAGTGGCCGCGTGCTGTGGGGATGTCGCCAGTGCCCAAGCGGGAAGGAACTTTCATGCAACAATTTTGGGGTAAGCCACCAAATGTAAGAGTGATTATTCATTGGTACTGATTGTTCATAGATTGGTACAACGATACCGCAATTTTATGTGACCCCTTCCGCTACGGAGTCGTCTGGACTTCAAAGTACAACATCAACGTCCTCTGGACAATCCCACTAGAATGGATGGGTTCAATGCTAGTCTTCGTCACTATCCTCGGAATAGCACGCACACGAACCTTCGTCAAAGTCTCAGTGCTGGTCGGCCTCATATCCCTCTGCCACCGCGCCGCAAGTTGGGAACCAGCGACTTTTCTCAGCGGGGCCCTGTTGGCCGAAGTCTCGTTCATAAAAGCTGCATACCTAGAGTCCCGTGGCTCTTCTATCTTTGGGGAGAAAGCTACACGGTCCGAGGGCCTATCGGCATTCTTATACTTAGCCCCTAGACTCGGCTGGTCATTCCTATTTTTCTTTGGCGTCTACATCGGTTCTCACCCGCAAATAGGCGCCTCCGAGACGCCGGGATACCGTACACTCATCTCCCTGATCCCTTACCCATACGCTTCAAATGGACTTATTATAGGAGTTTTCTACCTAGCCATTGGCGCCGTCATGATTGTCTTTGCGCTCGAAAATGCGCCTTTCTTGCAACGTATCTTCACTACATCCATCGCTCAGTATCTAGGCGATATATCATTCTCGTTGTATATGCTGCACGGCGTAGTCGAGTTTACGCTGGGGCAATGGCTGGTTCCCAAACTTATCGAGGTCACGGGAGGTTGGAAGAATGGACAGTTGGGCTTTGGCGGCACAATGCTGCTTGCGGGGTTGATACTTGCCCCCATCACATTGTGGGTTAGCGATGTATTTTCGAAAAGTGTTGATGAGAAGTGTGTGGTATTTGCTCGATGGGTCAGTGAGAAGTGTAGAGAGCCTAGTATATTATGAAGAGAATTATTTTGTTTCTGAACATGGTCTGATACAAAATCCATCTTCTCTCATAGTACCATGCGGTAGACCAAAAAAGCGGCACTAAATATTGCAGATGTTGAATGTTCCACCCGGCGTGGCACAATTAAATTAGTGGCGCATTTTCTGTCCACCAGGGAAGTACTTTGATGCACCTCATAGTTCAACTTTTAGCTAAAATCATCGCGCATACTCTACTTTTGAACAGCTTTTGAACATGGTCTGCCGCAGCTTCCAAGACAACGCAATAGTCCGGATTCAATTCACGTCGAGGAAGACTCGTTAAACATGCTCAGAAACTTGGCAACTAGCCGTCCTGAATTGAGCTTCGAGAACTCTTCAGTTTCCAAAGGAAAATTCTGTATGTGATTGAGTTTCGATGATCCATTATCTGTGTCTTTTAGCATTGTGACAAAGGCCAATTCTTGGATCTTACCATGAAACATCATCGACCGCAAACTCCCAATGATCTCATTCTCTGGTCCTTCCTCACGAGGATTGGGAATTTTTGCTTTAGGAACATACATAAGTGGGTTTGTCCCAGATTGACGTGTTCGATAAACGCTGTGGAAGATTTTGCTCAGGTGTAGGAAGAGCATATCTTCCAATGACCCACAGCTCTGCTGAGGCTCCTGGATCAAATGCCCCGGCAAGTTTGAGCTCGCTTTCAGTGTGGTTATATGAGCATGTGCTTGATTTTGGATTTGTTCGACACACAGACATAGTATCAGAGTTGTGCAGACGCTGACAGACCAAAGAGAAGTCGTGCGGCTTCGTAGAACCTTCTCAAGATGGCTGAGTACTCGATTTAGGATTGTGAAACTAGCCAAATGGATGACACGCTTTATTTGCATGTTGAGCAGTCGTGATGAGAAATATTTAGACCCTGAATAGTCATTGCCAAGTTTGTTGATGATAGTGGCAGCGGATGACTCCGTGAATAGTATTGGACGGCTAGTGATATAGCTCATAAGATGGAACAGCAGGACATCATGCAGGAGGGGATGTTTCTGGTATATGGAATTAGAGTAATTCACTAGAAAGGGAGGGAAAAACCTCACATTCAGATGGTAAAGATTACAGATTGCCTGTAAAACTTCTCTTGAAAGCGGCGATCGATATCCTCTCAGCAGTTCTGGGTAGGATGGCTCGTCCAAAATCGATGCGAGATGAGTTAGACATGCGCGTTCTACAGCAGACTCGTCGAACGGGAAGAATCCAATCGGTAAGGACTCAACACCCAAAAGCTGTCCTGATCTACTTTGATATTTCTGGTGAGCTTCAGCTTCAGGGGTGGGAACAAATGCGCTCGCCGATAACTTGATTGGCCTTTCTCCAATCCAGGTTACCTCGATTGGAAATGGCTCGCCGTCAGAGCAGGAAACATTCTCCCCAATATAAGAGTTCATGATAGTTGCATCTAGATGCGAGTTCAAAAATTCTGGGAATATGTAAGCTACTTCAGGGTTACATGAAGGAGGAACCCTACCAGGAAAGAAGAGTTCAGAGTGTGCGGTAAGTGGGGCTCTGCTGCAGCCGTTCAATGGTGAAATAGTGGTAGGTTTTCCACACCTATCGCAAGGGAATCCTTCAGAGCACTGCATTCAAGCTTCAGTGGCTTGTGGTTATTTAGATAAATAGGTAAACTCACCGGCACTTTCAATAACCAGCAATTCCAGCAAGCTCCAAGCTTTCGGACTTCTCTTGATTTCTTTAGAGTTGCTTCGTCCAGGGCACCTCTACGCCGGCAATGTTCGCGTTTGGAGCTTTCGTTATGGCCAACGAAAGTGAATTTCGCGTTTGTAGGACTAGGGGTTGAGGCTTTATTGCCTGCGATAGTCGTGGTCTGGATAGCAATTTCTGGCCCCGGTGATAAAGTCTTGCTGCTGAGGGGACTCTGGTCTCGGCGAGTATACGCGGCCGACTTGGGGGATACTGAAAAAGTATGTATCATGTCTTTGTGTCCACCCGAAGATCGTCTATGGGACCTGAGCTCGTTGTTTCTGCCTGATGGTGACATTGGCGAATACCTGGGGATTGTATCGATGCCGAATTTCTGCGCAAAAAATCCATTATAAATACCCCCGGAGAATATAAACCCCCCGAGACTCAACAGAAAGTCTTTCGTAGTTTTAAACCCCCGTTCATCCCACCGATGCATCTTCACCATTTCTCGAGACTTTTGCAGGATGTCGAGCTTGGTTCCTTCCAGGTTTCCAACATGTTGCAATATCATATCTGACTTTGACGCTGAAGCGAATATACCTACCAAGGCCTTGAAAGCACTAGTGATTCGTAGGGCGTATGATTCTTTCCATGGATCTGTATAGTCGCTGACACTCCGGATCGAATATGCATCGATCAGCATGGACTTGGCAATGCCGAATACAAGAAGCGCATAGAAACACGACGCCTGTTCAGGACCGGTGAGTTTTGCGCGACCCGAGCACATACCCTCAAAGGTACCGAGGAAATCTTCGATGTCGTCTTTGATGTCCACTAATATCAGGGATTTAGAAGCAGGTAGCCTAGAAGGATCGAAAGATGGTGGACCAGGAAGTGCGCCCGTTGCGATGTGTCGGCAAAGGCTTTCTAGAAGGTATATCTCGACAGTCTGGCGGAGGAGACGTCTTGCCTTGCGAAATATTTCCCATGGTACCTGCAAAGCGGTCAGATTTACTGCTCCTAGGACAATGTACGTGTTCAGCAGAACATACCGGATCTTCCTGCGAAAATTGGTTACCAAGGCGTATGAGCTTGAAAGCATTGTACTCTGTTTGTTCCAAATACTTGTTATCCATGGCTACAGCTTGAAGCAAAGCCCACGCAGCTTCGTGGTCCTCCAATGAAGGAATTTCTCCAGGAAGTTCATTCTGAGCAAGCGCATGAGTGGCCGCAGCCATACGGCAGAGCAAGTTGCGAGTGCTAAGGTCTTGCCAGGATGAATCGGCTAGTTGCGAGAAATCATCTCTAGCTCTGAGCAGATACAGTATGCGCTTCTTCTTCCCAATAGGGACTGTTGATTTGGCCAAAACAAAATCAATTGTCTGCGATTCTTGAGACACGCATTTCAACTTTCTTGTTGGAGATCTGGCAAAATCTAGAAGGCTTCAGTTGCGCTGTACAAAGATTTGAATAGCAAAACTGTTGAGTATATCATACCAGGACAGAAAATGGAAGACAGCTTCTGTAAGGGCCCTCGGATGCAACCCAGGACTTTCCAATGGTCATTTCCATTGTCGCAGTTCTGTTGTGGACAGTGAGTACACTGTTCAAGGGAGTCGCACTTGGTGCTGTTAGCTTGATCATAATATTGAGGTGTGTTTTACCCGCCTTCTTCTTGAGTATTTTGCATCGCAAGCACGGCGGAATTTCTTCAGTGCTCAGCTTGACTCGTTTCAATGGAGGAGTAGAATTAGTCGGTTGAGAAAGACGCATCAGCCTGTCCCTATTAGTCGGTACAGGAACATCTGAAGTCATAACGTTAGCAAAAGCTTCTTTCAAGAACAAGCAGATATGTCAGGTCGATCGAAAGACTCCTTTCTAGTGCAATGATTCGGAAGGCGTTGCAGGGAATGGAAGCAAAGGGCCGGCTCGTTTGCTCCCTCGGGCCGGACGATTAAAATTGAACGAACTTACTGCTTCCGGCGCCATCATCTTCTCCGCCTTGAAGGACTGACCCTTGGGCTGAATCCCCGACTGTCCGTGGTCTCTTCTTCGAAGCTGGGGCTGGAACTAGATTTATTGGAGTCTTTGGGCGAGGTGCCACTGTGGGTGAAGCGTTACCCATTTGTCGATGTGGGCTGGAATTTGGGCTTTCCCGGCTCTGTGCGCGGGGAGATGTATTTCCACAGCTTGCGCTTTCCAAACCTGCGCATTTAAGCCAATTATTGGCTGCACCAGTAATGCCTGATATGAAGTCAGTCTATAGCCTTCAAATATTTGCGCCGATGTATTTGGGACAACAAGACAAAACGAATGTCCTTTCCCGAATATAAGATCGATGGGCTTTGGACGAGGACGAGGAGCTTCGAAAAAGGTGTCAAAAGGCGTTTGCCCATTTTCCCTTGAATTTTCTCCCTCGTTCACTCGATTTAAACCAGTGCTATATCTCGAATATCAACTTACCTGCTCTTGATATTTCATCCTCCACCAGCTTGACCCTTCGGTGCAGAATTTGACACCTTTGTGTTGTAGAGACAGCATCTAACACCATATCAGTATTTGCGAATGTTACTGAAGAGATTGCTCACTGTTGTTCAGTATGAAGTCCTCGAGCAATTCGGTTTTCCGCTTCAGCATTTGCTTCATTCGCTCAAGTTCCAGCGGGGTTCCCAGCGACAACAACGCGATGTCCGAAGCCATAATTGTTAGAATGTACCCAGTCGCATTGTGCATCGGGGGGGCGCCTATATATAAGAAGACTCATGACGAAGAGCCCACATCGGATTATCGCTGTAGGCAAGTAGCAGTGCCTCCCACGATGCAGGTGTTGGCGCTGCGGAAGAGAGCTGACTCTTGCTTGCCGCCTTCTTCGCCGCCATGCTGAAACAGGAAACCGGTGATGGCCCCGCAAAAAACGCCACGGAAACCGTCGCGCAGGCGAATCACACTCTGCTTGCTTCGTGAAATTCTGGCTCTAGTCTGCTTTCGTACCACCGACAGAGGCGGCAGAAGGCTGTGCCGCCGTCTCCTTTTGGCTTCCGATGGTCTGTCAAACATGAACATCTCGCGAGATTCAACTCAACGCTGTTCAGCTTCAATCCGCCCAAGGATCCAACTATCCAAGTTGATACATCAATGTGCCATCATGGGTCCTTACACCCAGGCCACAACCTTGCCATTCTTCCACCAGCTCTCCGAGACGGGTTTATATAATGCTGCGTTGCCCTCTTCCGTTTCCTTGCTCACCTCCTCAGTTGACACCCATTCTCTCTCCACAGTCGTACGATCTCATCTAGTCTTTTTACAGAGCTCCTCTGGAAGTCTAATTCGATTTCTCCCTAGTCAAACTTGTGCTACCTATCCATCATTTCAAGTCATTACTGAGTCCCATACCTAAAACGATTATCACGACAAGCGTTTAGCAGACGTAGTAGAGTCGTCTTCTGTCATTTATATTCACAGGGTAAACATCGTGAAAGAGCCATGGCAGGTGAGCTACCACGACAGCCTCAGCTAGTAATCGTCCAGACTGCTAATGATAGGAAATAGCTGCCATAAAGTATTGTCCTGTTTTCGACTCTCCCAAGCCTTCCACGAATTTATCCTCATGCTCGTCCTGGCAATCGGTGTCTGCCAAATCCTCTGACTCGACATACACGAATGTGGACAAACGAGATGGTATAAACAAAGTCCAATCTTTCTGCGAGGAGCTATCGAGTCCTACCACACCCCTCAGTCAATCGGTGAGGAAGGCGGGGACGAAAGGCGGTGCCGTCTGCGGAGCCCATCACTCGATGCCAGGGACGAGACAGACACGACCAGTGGAGTCAGCATCAACACATGGACACGCCCCAACGGTCGAAGACCTTACAGAAATTGCCATTGGGCCTTCGAGTTTGGATATATATTTGAAATTTGAGGATAATTTTGAGCGCTGCCTGATTGGTTTGCCTGGGAAGAGAGCAAGGGAAGAAATACTTGATGCAAAGTTAGCTCAAGTTCTAGGCACCCTATGAATAAGCTAGCCCTCCTTTAGAGCTCATGGTTGACGGTCGTTCCAAAGTCCTCTCCTTTACTGTTCAAACTTCTATCTTGTCACAACGGCACGTTTCCATCCCTTTTGGATTGAAGAATAACTCAAAAAAGTTGCGAGCCTATTGAATTTCAAAGCGGGCTTCAGCAGGTCGGAAGTAACGACTGCTGTACTTTTTTTTTTTATGTCATTCCAGCAGGCTGAATTTGCACTCGTGGCCACAGACAATAACATGTTTCGAGTTGAGTAGAGTCAATAGTTCATTGCGATATGTTTTGGCAGGGCACTAGTCCTGCTATAGCACCAAACTTACTTATTTCTCGCTTGCAGCTCAGAGATCATGAGTGTGAAGATGGTTGAGAATGTAACGTGCGCGCGCGATTTGCCCCGCACTTGGAAGATAAGACTGCAGTACCAACCCTGTCCTGTTCCTGCATACCTAGGTATCAGCCCAGCAACGATCGAACTTTCCTCTCAATGAGATGATATCACTTCTTCAAAAAATAGTTTGTGCGCTGGATAGTATATGAATCTGCCGTCATACCCCAGCTTATTCAACAAAATTTTCTCAGACCTGAGCTGGAGTAAACCGAAAACCGTTCTCTTACAGTCATTCTAAGTTTAATCTGTCTTTATACCCTTGTTGCTTCATTAATCAATATTCATCCTAAAGTTACCTCTTCCAAACTCAGACTTTCGTAAATGCGGTGTGCTGGCACGATAGTGATAACCCCACTTTCGGGACACAGGCACGTACTTATTTCAACCCCGCCGACGATCATCTTCGTCAGTGCGGATCACCAATTACAGCAACGTTACTTGTTAGTATCTAGCACTCATCAGAAATATTTCCACCTATGGCAAAATATTTTTTGAGATAGGGCCAGAGGATATAAACTCAATGAATAATCCTCAAAGTTAGACCGAAAGCTCAATAATCGCTCGACTCTGCAATGAGGTTCCTCCACTTAGTACTTTTGGTGCTGTCGCCACTTCAGTGCTGTAAGATGTCCATATATCAAGATTGGATAAGTGTTAATGAATAATAGATGCGAGATGGGTTGGAATCCCCACAGTACCGTTTGAAACATCGTCTGGCGGCACTTTCTCTCTGAAGGAATTGAGATCAGTCGTCGTCGATGTTGAATACCAAAATGCCGTTAATACCGAAGGAGAAACCCTCATTCCGCCAACTTTGCTCCAATTTTCGAAGACATTTACGGAAGATTTGTCCTCGACTTTGGCAGTGAAGATTCCGGTTGTTGTGGGCAAATCAGCGTCAAAGAATTCTATTTTCATGACTCTTGGAAATTCAAGCGAATATCTTGATGCAGCAGCGCGGCCAACATCGGAGGGTTACTCATTGAATGTTACACCGCAAGGGATCACCGTGACAGGTGCAAGTCCTCTAGGGGCATGGTGGGCAACGAGATCCATCTTGCAACAGGCAGTATTGGATGATGGTATGAATGTGGAAGTCGGAAGCGCCAATGATGCTCCAGGCTGGGGTATCCGCGGTACCTTCCTGGACTGCGGCCGGCATTACTACCCACCAGAGTTCATTATTGAGATGTGCTCTTACCTCTCGTTCTTCAAACAAAATACTCTCCACATGCATCTGAGCGACAGCTCCAATCTCAATCCCAACATCTCGTATGAACGGAAGCTCGAATTTTACTCTGCGTTTCGTTTGAACTCTCCAGATTCAGATGTAGCAGGGCTCAACAAGCGGCCGAATGAGTCTTACTATCAGTCAGATTTCGAGAACATACAGCAGGGCTGTGCTAGCCGAGGGGTCACCATTATTCCCGAGATCGAAGCTCCTGGACATGCACTTCCCATCACTCAATGGAAACCCGAGTTAGCCTTGAACACTGATTTCACGATGCTGAATATCTCAATCCCGGAGACTATTCCGACAATGCAGACAATCTGGAGCACTTTCCTACCTTGGTTTCATTCGAAAACAGTTCACCTAGGAGCAGATGAATACTCTAGCGCAGAAGTCGATGAGTACAATCGCTACGTCAACACAATGAACACCTATATCGGAGGAAATTTTGGCAAGAATGTCCGAATTTGGGGAACGTTTCCTCCTTCGCACTTGGCGAACGAGAGCAACGTCAACACCAATGTGTCGGTTCAGCATTGGGAGTACTTCGAAGACAACCCATACTTCGATTTCATCAAGAACAACTATAGTGTGCTCAATTCCGATGATAGCTTCTACGTGGTAGCCAAATACAGTGGAAGCTACCCACAAAAGTTGAATCTGACTCGAATTTTTCATGGCGCTCCTGATGGTGGCCCGATGGCGCCGTATATTTTCGACAGATCAAACGCCACGAACAATCCTTCTCGCGATAATCCGTATGTTTTGGGACAACTCCCAGCCCTCTGGAATGATTTCGGGCCAAACAGTACCTCGGTAATCGAAGCCTACTATGCTCTCCGGGAAGGTCTCCCTGCACTCGGAGACAAGCAATGGGGTGGAGATTTGAAGATGGATGAATACAACTCAATTTTCGAGAAGCTTCAAGCAGCAGCCCCAGCGCAGAATCTTAATCGTCGTGTCGCATCAAAGACAAGCACGATATTTTCCTACGATTTCTCGAACACTCTCTTCAGCTGGATCTTTCAAAAGGTATACGATAACTCAGGAAACGGCTACGACGCTTCCGTAAAGGGAGGTTGCAATGTCTTAAACTCGATCTTGACACTGAAATCTGGATGTTCACTAGCCACACCATTGACAACAAAGGGGCGGAACTACACGCTTTCTTTCTCCGTGAGGCCAACTTCCTCAACGCCAGGGACACTTTTCTCAGGAGCAGCATCAAGCCTACTAGCTGGCAACGGGAGTATCACCAACGTCATGCTCGTCACAAACGGCTTTTCCTACATCCTGAATTACACACTTCCAGTAAACTCATGGACAGACGTCAAATTGATCGGTATAAACAACGCCACGTATCTCTCGACCACACCTGCTGGTGGCAATGATGAGTCCGTGCATGAATTTACAGCCACTCTTGGAATTTTAGACAACTCCTTCGTATGGGGTAATCCGATGGCGATTGAAGCGCCAATTGCCGCGATTGGAGGCGACGCTTTCGAAGGGCAGATGCGGAATGTCAAGTTGGTTGATGGAGCGGATGCGAAATATGCGGCGATGGCGCAGCCGTTGGTCATTGGCGTTGCGTCATATACCTAATTAATACCTCAGAATATCTTCAAACTTTTAATGTCGATCTAAAGACCATACTAAACAACGCCTCAGCTTCAGCGGGTGAGGCGTTCTTGATCTATCCGTATCGGAGGAGCGTATGCTCATAGCCTCCCTCGACTTGACTGTGCATTCGTATTCATATGGAACTATTCTTTCTGATGCTGCGTTGGTCTTGCCTTATACTGGATTCGCCAAGTCAGCCCAGACTCGTCAAGTGACGCCTTGCTGAATCCCTCGTCCCTTGCTCTATTTGCTGGCCTTTTCAGATCTCGCAATTTTGCTTCTCATTCATGAATAAAAAGCTTTGGCACATCGAATTTTTGCAAGCGTCATTCAGTCCTGCGTCAAAGTATCCCGGGTTCCGCTGCTGTGGTCAAGGTCATCAGCGGCCCCTTTCCTTGCTCGGCTAATATTTCAGGGGCAGAATCAGGGAGCGACGCTCCAAAGAGTCACCACGCACAAAGGCATCACGGACAAAGATCTCGCTCGGCTACAATTGTCAGTGGTAATTTGGCACTCCTCCTATTTGAGAATCGAGGATTGAGCTCGCTCGCTATTTCAATGCATTCATGCAGCTGCTTAATACCTAAAAAATCACATGTAAAGTGGTGGTACTGGCATAGTCTGAAAAGGACTGAAACCATTCACCAGGCCGGTGCTCAGAAACTAAACCCTCAATCAGTCCTAGCGGTTATGGTATGATGTGAACAGACTTGCTAAATATAAAATCCAATTTTGATCCGCAAGCTTGAGCTACCTTCTTACAACAACCTCGGGGGCCGACAGGCGCAGATATCTACCCAGCACTGTCACTACGATTCTCACACCTTGGAACGAGACCGCGGATTACTCAAGGTAGCTGTGCTATTAAAGGTACTTTGCGTAGTAGCATTCCCTACCCAATGCTTCAAGCTCAAGCTAACTCTTCATACAGTATTGCCCGCCATGGAGGGCTCTTACCCATACATGACACACTTCAGAACGAGACCACGGACCATTCAAGAAGTTTTGTGTGGTAGCACACCCTACCCGTCGCTTTCAGCGTCAAACTGACTCTGTATGCAGCACCGCCGGCCATGGAAGGCTCTTACCCATACGTAACCACGAGTAAGATCCCACAGACTTTTAAATTGGACATGATATATTAACTCTATAACTTTTTAGCCTGTATTGATGGCGTCTCTCATGTCTGCTTCTCTTCTGATCCTGGGAAGGTCAAGGAACGCCTAAGACAGAAATGATGAACTTCGCTGCAGAAATCCCGAAGGAGCTGTACGAGGCTTACACCCCTACCCCCGAACAGAGCAAACGCGCAAACTACACTAAGCTCGGAGACGAGCAAGTCATTATGCATTCACCTGTCACCGGCCAGGATGTCGCCCACGATCATCTCCAATACTTTTTGCCTCAGAAGATGTATGAGCTAGGTCTGATGCCGAGTATGCTGAAGCTCCGAGAAGAATATTCGAAAAGGACGAGAGTGTCCCAGTTGAAGTAAGCCGCCCAAGAAATTTCCCTCACTTTACCCCGGATGATGTGTCGTTAATCCTGTTATACTTCAGAAGTTTGCAGCCCACAGGCCACTCGACGCGCGGAGGTTGTTTCAACATGAACTTCGTATCTAAGGCAGCTGATGGCCGAGAAAGTACTTTTCTTAGTCATATTGGCAAAGCTGATGACCGAGAGCTTGAAGCTTTGAACGCCATTATGGCAAAGACAGCTATGGCAGTAGCAACAGCCTACGCTTCGGAACCAGTGAAAGGCTATGTGGAGACGAACATGGGCTGCTGAATCATCGATTTGCTTCAGCGATGAAGATAACTACATATTTTCTTCTTCGCGGTTGAGCCTCACTGATCTGACGGTGCCAGAGTATTTTCCACCGGGAGGAGGCGCGAGAGGCAAGGGCGATGTACACCTTGAAACGACTTCCGATGCGGCAAAGCTAATCGTCGTGCTCTTCATGTCCAACACCCCCGAAGACTATCATCCGGGCAACTTTTTCATCACTAGCACCAGATTTTGGTGCCCCGCGACTTTTAGGGGCGCTCTTGTTCTCTCCGGCCGTCATCCCCATGGAGCATCTCCTTCACGATGGTACCCCAACGGTCTCCCCAGATATTCCCACTGAGATACAACGAGCCCCAAAATCTAGGAGTGTATCCACTCGACAAAGCTCATTATACGCCTACTAACATTAAATTCCTGTATTCGCAGCCGACCCGCTGATGCGCGCACGAGTAGGGCGATCAGATGCTGAGCTCTGGAAGCCCATTGGACTCGGGGCAATTTCTACGCTTCGTAATCAAAAAGAAACTTAAATGCGGACCCAGATCAAAGAAAATATCGCAAGATCACAACAAATTACCGCCGATATGGAAAAAATTGCACAAGGTACCATGAGCATTTCCGAGCAACGCTGGAATGGCGCAGCAATAGACTCGGATAAGACCGCGGAAGAATGGTGCAGCGAGTATGCATGGAGAGAGCCAGGAACTGGACTCATCGAAAAACCAAGATTATGGATTGCTGGTCTCTGCATCAAGCTTACTGGGGACGAAGACGACGAGTATTGGGATCACAGAGACGCCGTTATGGCTACGACGTGTGGTAGTCCTGTTCTCAAGAAAGAGAAAGCCCTCTCAAGCGAGAGACTTGACAAGGATAATCTAAAAAGAACCTTAAGGGTCATGAAGAGCAGAGTTCAAGTTGAGACTTCCCACTTGGAGATGAGCCGAGTGTGCCGGAAAAAGCGGAATGCGATGGGCTTCAAAGGACTGGCAAGAAATGCAAAGCCAAGTTTTTGCGCATGCCAGGCGGGCCAACGTGCTGCTACGCGCACCAGAAAGATGCCCAAGGCATGGACGCTCCAGCGGCTGAGGGTCTTGAGGGAGGAAAAAAGAGGAAGGCAGCCGTGAGTGTCTCATAACAGTGATCCCATTTGCGGTCTGGTCGCTGACATTGCGGGAAAGTCAATGAACGAGTGATATTGATGGAGGGCAGCGATGGCGAGGGAAACGAAAAAACTGTGCTGGCATATTAGCAACCCTAGGATAGGGAAATGGTCTGCTCATGTATGTTTGTCATAGGGTTTCGGCTTTCGATTTTGTAACTGCGATTTCGTGAAAGATACAATACCTGGTATTGACTGATCCTCGAGCGACGTTCTGACCCCTCTCCAACTTCTTCAAAATAAGAGCATTCATTCCACTCAACACGAGGGATTGAGGACTGTAACTAATTGATGTATGGCTCATTTGAGCTTCCACTCCCAACAACAGGCCGTTGAGCAACTCGTAGCATTCGGCCATTGGGACTCCAGACCCTTACTCATGTACCTGCCACTCACAGGTCTGCATTGAGCAACCTCCAGGGATCAATATTGTGTCATCTTTTCCGGTCTTGTAAGCTTACCGTATCTGACAATAGCTTTTGCGAGCTCTCAGCCCCTCGTACCCCTCAGCCAATGAGGAAAATAAGCTTAAAGGATCAAACCTCCTGCTTCCCCTGAAAATTTTCAAAGCATGCCATGAAAACATTGCAAGTTCGGCTATCGCAGCGGGTTTCAACTTAGAACTGTTAGGTATATTAATAGTCTCAGAGAAGCTGGGGGTGTACTCAGGCTGATTTCCCAAGTTGTTGTTTATTAGAAGACGACTACGCCCCACGGGTATTCGCTAGAAACATCACCAGTTTGGTGGTAGGGTCTGAAACCGTAGCATGCCACTCCAAAAAAAATATGCATCGCGATCGGGCTCAGCTATGCTGATATCGAGCTCGATGTCGGCCGCCAGTTGCGTCGGCGCTCAAAGGGCTGAATACGTGATTGAATCATTTATAAAATGACCCCCCACTTGCTTCCTAACGTTTGCTTCATCCAAATTCTTGTACTTAGACAATTCAATCTTCCATTCCACTCAACTTGCTCGAGACAACGATGCTCACTCCAAGATCTCTGGTCTTCGTAACGGCCATTGGGTTCCTGAAAGTAGCTGTCGCGGACGACAATACTTCTCTTTGCAGCGTATGCATAATTCCCCCTCCAAACAAGAATTTTGGCTGAATTATAGTCTGCAGAGCTCCCACGAATTTGAGAATGGCTTCAATGCCTCGGGAACTTTTTCCTTGCCCGGCTTTCAGGTCAATGACACTTACCCAGCTTCAACATGGACTGGAGTAGGTTCGTAGTAGATCGATACGTATCAGATAGCGGCGAGAAAGCCCTGGTGCAAATCCTGGGTCTGCAAACTTCGTATGTGTCCCATCCTCCCACATCCAAGTTAGCGCAAAGATGCTAATTGAAACTTTGCAATTCCAGCCCTATGCAAAACCTCTCCGATCTAAACCTGCCGTACACTGGCTGTATCATAATTCCAGCCGATATAACACCACACGCATCTGCAGCTGCCGAAAAGGACGACGGCACTTGCAACGCAGTCCTATCCTCTGAGTGCGTCCAAGAGCTCAAGACTGCAATGGACAAAAAAGCAGCATCGATCTCAGGATCCTCGGCTGGCGGGTCCGACTTCTCATGCACAGAGCTCATCCAAGCAGTCCGAGCAAACAAAACTTCGACCTGCTCCCTAAACGCAACAACCAGCACAAGATTTCCGATGTCCTCAAAGATAAATCAGGGAAGTTCCACCGCGAAAGACAACGCGTTTCCTACCTGGAGTACCTGTGCTAAAGCATCCCGCGATGATTTTACCATGTACGATAGCGCGATTCGAAGGCCGCAGCCCGTCTTTGTAGCTGCATGGTTGAAGGCTGCAAGCAACGAGACTTCCGTTGCAAGTGGAGGTTGGCATGATTCGAGAGTTTTCTGCATTCCGATAAAAGAAGCCGAGCCTGGAAGTAGAACACTTGCGGATGCGGATAAAGAAGCTGGTGTCACTGCGCCTTCCGCGACTTCTACCAAGCCTTCTGGGGCTGCGGGCAGATCTGAGGGGATTGCTACGATTTGGCTCGCAAGTGTGGCTATAGTTGTGGCCTTGACTTCAGCTGTGTGAAAGATAGAAATCAAGTTGGAAGAGATTGTAGTTTCATATTTAGTGTGTTTGGCTCAACAAATTTGACACCAATTGAATCGTCCAGTGCTACTGGCGTGCAGTGTTTGAAGTAAAATCATTGAGAAGAAGCTCTTCGACCAGATCGAAGCACATAGGACAAGTGCGAGAAAGATATATTAATGGACATTAAGTTGTTGACAGTTATGTATTTGTGGGAGCCAAGCGGTCCACGGTCACCTATCTACTACATGCCCTCCAGGCCACAACAACCAACACTCCGCGCTCTACCAGCTCTCAAAGGAAAGGAATTGGAAAACTTGCTACATTGAAGGAGAAGAAATCGGCCTCGCTCCACCCCACCCCATCATCAATCACCTGTCATCACAAATCCATCCATCTACCAACACCATCCCAACCGTCCACCCATGTACTCGCAAATCCAAATATGTCAATCCAGACCAGGCCACAAACTACAACCTCCCGTCCTAGGAAATTTTCAAAAGGCACAACGAAGAAAATTATGAAACAATGAGGACAAGAAATACAAAACAAGAAATGCAGAACAATCAGAACCATGCTTGCTCAAGTCCCAGTCCAGACACCGATCCAATCCACAAGGTAGCAAGCCGATTCAGAGATATCGAAGATCGATTTGTCAATGGAAATTGGTCGTCGAAGATATCGAAGAACGAGACGCACTCAGTGTCGAGGATACCAGAGAACAAAGCTCGCACGCTTATGAGGAAGGAATCGACCAGACGAGAGACCAAAAGACCCCAGACCCCGTTGAACCCCAGCTCCCATCGCTATGCACCAAGCCAGAAACAAAGACGATTTTGTTTTGCCAGTCAATTGCGGATTCAGAATCAAATACGCTTTCGTGCCCGCCTTGCCAATCGCTCACCAGCCTTGTGACAGTCCCAGTATAGCCTAACCATCCTGCCAGTCCGCATTAAATAACTCCGCTGTCCATCTCGCTTATATTGTGCCAAATTTTCTCTCAGTCGTAGTTTATTGTGTAGAGTTTGTATGTGTACTTTTCCGTTTCCATTTTCTTTATGCCACCCTCCCTGCATGCCAAACAGTGCCCTCATAAACGCAGCGCAATAGTCCCAGAATCTCTGGAACAATATGATGTCTATCTTTCATTTCAACCCCGAAAGCCGTCCTGAAATATAGTGTCACATGGTAGAAGAGAATCGAAACGTATGTATAGACCGTAAACAAAGGCGAAAAGATGGCGCGAATAATTCGTAAGATGCTTATGCTGGAGACTTGCTCGGAGCATTCAGCTGTGCCGAGCCACCATTCTGGCGTGCGTCGTTGCTCACACTCAGATTGTTGATGCCAGATGAGAGGAAGGCGAATGGGTCGCTGTCGCCTTGGTTCGAGTAGAACTGATTGGACACACCGGCAGAAGCAGGTCCATTGTTGGCCGATTGGAAAGCGGCTTCTGCCGCACGGCTATCAAATGGGCCTGCTGAGTGGGAACCGCCGGCAGGGCCCCCGAAGTTGGTGTTCAACGAAGGGTATGGGCCAGTGGACGCCCCAAGGCCAGATGGAAGGGCATACGTGCTTGGGGGTCCGCCGAAGTGCTGACTGCCGTAACCACCGCTAGATCCAAACCCACCAGCAGCAGATGCGAAAGGTCCTGGGCCTGGTGTGCCAGCCATTGATCCGGGGCCCATACCATAATTTGAAGGAGGGTCCATTGGAGAAGGATACCCAGAATCGGCAACAACGGCTGCACCCGCACGGCTAGCGCCACATCGAAGACAAGAAACATTTTTGGCGAAATTGTGATATCCACAGCCTTCGGAGCCACACTTCCAGTCACCAGCACGGAAAGGCACAACTCCACCGCTGCCTCCCATTCTTCCGCCTCCATGACCACCCATCCCTCCTCCATGGTGACCCATATGCTGGGCAGGAGGCATCATTGGTGGAGGTCCATAGCCATATCCTCCTCCATAGCCTCCCATAGAATCTCCGCTTGGGCCGGCGCTCATGGCAGGGAATGAGCAACGGAAGCATGCCGTTCGGCGTTGGAAGTTCGAGAAACCACATGAAGGACATGTCCAGTCTCCAGGGCGAGGTCGGTTCTTGCTGGGTGGGAAAGGCGTTAGGATTTCTGCCGCACGGTCAAGTACACGACTAGATGAAGGAGACACCTCAATTGCTTTTTCGTTGAGAGCACGCCCATTCATGCATAAGCTTTCAGCAGCCTGGAAAGGTGTTAGAGAATGTCCTCGTATAGCAAAGAATTTGATGAGCCTGTTCAGGTTCAATTGTAGGAGATTTTCGTAAAGAAGAAGAATGAATTCATGGGGGGCAGAAACGATAATTTGATGACATTTGCACATGCAGCAATATAAGTAAAGATGAACAAAAGATGATGGGCTGACCTCTTCGTGGGACGAGAACACTGCAAATCCAGAGCCAGTAGGCTTATGTTGGTCAGGGGTACGGAGTGTCCAGAACGCAATTGGGCGACCGCCAAACTGGGTGAACCAACTCTCAAGTTCGGACTGGGTGGTATCATGAGGAAGGCCTGCCATGTGAAGGACCTTGCTACGCTCCGAGAGAAAAGCTCGTACGTCAGCACGGGCATCCATTGGTCTTGTTAATACGTCCGGGTGCTCATGGGGAGGTTGTGACTTTCGGATAAGCCCACGGAGGACTCTGGCTAAGGTGACAGCTTCTTCCATAGCACGGCGAGGTGAGGCCGGTGCCAGGGCCTGGAGATGGAACGGAAGATTATGCTTAATGGGCGCACTGGCTTGAACTGGCTCTACTTCGAGGGCAGCACAGATATTTGACAACATTGAAGGCCCAAAGGGGAGAGACTCCGGGTGGTGTTGTTGCCAACGTTGATATTCGGTTCTCAAATCGAAGGTTCGGGAGTGTTGCAGGTATGGGGGCAGGACGACAGCTTTGTCACGAGCTTCTCGAGGGAGTTGAACTCGAAGGTCCCAGGAATCGAGGGTCACAAATGAGAAATCGAGGTTTTGAGAGGTGAGGTGCTCGGATGCAAACGCATCAAAGCGGTTGATTGCGTCGCGGAAGGTCCCCGCATTGCGTACATGCTCCCAGGTTAGGGTTGTCAAGCTAGCTGCAGAGGAATAGAGGTCAGCAAGACACTTTGTGTAAAATTGAAGCTATCAAGATTAAGAGAGAGATATTCCGGCTCTCCTTGACAAGGATTCCCACTTACTGCAAAGAGGCGTAATTGGGGTGTTTATCGGCTTGACGAGAACGCTTTCACGGTGGACCTGAAAGAGAAGGTCAGCATGCTGTTTTAGAAGTAAAGGTGGAGAGGGAAACGGCATATCATACCTCCTCACAGGTCTTTGCATCGAGCAAAATCCACCCGAGTTCGATCACCTCTGCCGAATCCTTCGTGACATAGACTCCATGCTCGTCGCAGGTGGTGGCGACATGGATTACACAGTATCTATCAAGATTGCCTTGCTGGCTCTGCGGTACGCTGGAAGACATTTCTGCGTAAATAATTGGGATGCGGGAGTGCGAGCTCGAGAGGGAAGGTGAGGAGGTTGAAAGGTTGTCTTCGGAAGCTCCAAGATCGGCGAGGACGGCGGGAGTTGGAGAGCAGCAACGAGCAAGAAGAGAGCGACTGAGGAAGAGAGTAGAAGGAGAGCAAAGAGCACCTGAAGCCGTCAAAAAATTAATCCAAGGCCCTCTTTGCTTGTGGGCGACGTGAGGAAAAGGGAGAAGAGGTGGAGACGCACCGAGAAACAATTTCAAAGAGACAAGGGCCACTAGCGCGACATTCGGAGCCCAAGGGGATGTGGATGTGGATGTGGAATAACACTTGCTCACGCCGTTAGCGACACCGCTATCTCCACCAGAGCTTGTATAAAATAGACAATACAAGATTGAATTAAATTGACTGTAAGTATATATATTTTTTCCTGTGCGAGGCGAGCATCCGCGTTTAGAGCCGTCACCATCTCCAAACACAATATATCTTGCGCTGCCGTGCTGTCCACATCTACATTAACCTTATCCTGCAGTTTATCCGTTTCTTCACTACGTTTCAGGGGCGCCTATCTCTGGACCAAAATTTCATAAAGGGGTTGCATTTATAGACGATCGCGAGCATGTACGGTACTGTATCTAGCATTCTGTCCCATGTCCACAGCCATCTACATGCGCCTGTATTGAGCGTCTGAGTAGCCGCTGGATTTACCCTCGAAACTTCTCCTCCCTCTATGGCGCGATTCTGGGTCCCTAGGTGGCTAGGTACTGTACAGTAGGTAGGTTCGAGCCGCTGCTTCTCAAGCGGTGTGTCCTGTCAAGTTCGTCCCATTATTCTGGCCGTCAATCAAGCGCCATTTAAACGGTCAGCCTCAACGCGCTGCTGCTTTCCTTATTCAAGCCCACTATTATCCTTAGTCTGTCCGTAGCCATCGACTTACATCAATGTTATCGAGAGTGCCAAAGTATTGATATCACAGCACTCTATTGCCCCTGGCATGCCACCCAGCGTTCCCTCCGCAATAGCCCTCCGCAATAGCACCCCTCCCCCCATACTCTCTGCCGTGTGCACTCTGGATCCTGTGTGACCAGTGCTTCCGACTCCTCGAAAACCGGAAGTCTGGAGGTGTGCCAAAGGCGTGAAAGCGTGCAAGCCACGAGTCACCTCCATTCCCCAAACGCCCATAGCGGAGGTTGGCGGCAGGTTGGTGGCCCCTTTTACATGCGCTCTCGGGCCCCCGTCATTCTGTCTTGGATGCCATTCCGCTCCCGCCGACATGGGACCTCGAGAGATCTCACCCGCCCAATCGGTGCCCTGCCATGTCCGACAGCTTGACGGCAATAGCCATGCAACGGCAGCCCGGCCGTTGATGAATCAGCCTGCGAGGGTGACTTGCTGGTGGTCCCATTACACTTGGTGACTTGGTGACTTTGTGCGGTGCTGTCCCAAAGTCCCAATTATCCTCTAGTTGCTCTGTTGCACTTGTAACACTTATCAGGTAGCATCGCGAGTCGACTTCCCGGTTTCTGCGAGCACTGGCAAGCATCGAGGACCAATGGCCGGCCGGCGGCCAAGGTGCAACAGTCGCGCAAAGACAAACACAACTTCGCTCATCCTCGGATTTTGCTAGACTTTCAACTTTGGCCAAGCCAAGTCACCTAAGTCACCGTCGCCCCCTATTATTCTGAGATCCTCTTGAGCTTTGAGCGTCATACAAGCGCGACCCTGGGAATTCATGTCTTCTCCCCTAGAGCCACTTGTTTCAGAAGCTGCATGAAGGCAATGATCACCCTCGCTTCGGGAGCCATACCCATACCCGGCGCACCACAGGCACAGCGCAAATAATATTCTTCCGAGTCCAGAGTCCAATTTACGCTCTACCAATTTGCCATTCCACGGCACCCGGCATGCTCACAGTCACAGTGTGGGAGAGATCCGAGAGTCCAGGATTCACCGGTAACGGAGATTTGAGGACAGGCTGACCAGACGAGAGATGAAAGCTTCAGGGATCAAGCTTCCGTACAGTACCGCGGTAGACGCGGCGGCCTTTATGAAGAAGCATAAAAGCTCATGCAAGCCGCAAAGTCGGGGCGTTCTCACTTCCAAACTTTACTCCCCCACGGACTTTATCATCACACTGTAAGCGATACGTTTCGATCTTTCAGCGTTGATGGTTGCATGAGAAGCAAGTGCTCGGCCGACCTCATAAATTTTATATCAACACCAAAGATACGGATTATGGATGAAGTGTTCCTGGTTGGCGGTTTATGGCTCGGGTCGAAGGGCCACCAGGGGCTGCAGCTGTTGGTCGGCAATATTGCTCTCCTTTTCTTAACTCGGTATCTTTATATCACTATCGATTCGGCATGTGGACTCACCCCCAATTCAGTATATCGGTCAATTTGCAAGAATGATATCCTCTGGGCCGAGTCTTGGAGAAGGACAGTTTTCTCGATTTCTATTCAACCATATTTTTTTGCCACCAGTTTCAATTTATCACTTGCTATCTACCTCGATTATCCAAAAATGAATTTTGGCCCCCAATGACATCAAAGTTGAGCCTAATGCTGGACGGGCCTTGTCCTGGTTTGTACACTATATTCTCTGCAAGCAATATGGATGTGGCGCATACGAGACGGAATAATTTCAGGCCCGTAATGTGAATTAGACTAGATCCCGAATATTTCAGACGACACGATACATCCGTACCAGCTTTCTCTCAAAGAGTTGCTTTCATACATACCTCGAGGGCACTCGGAGAAGAGTCCTGGGGAATCGATCTAGATCCCAGTGGGTCATAAGGTTCTGCAACTTTCATGGGCATTGTCGGCTCTAGAAAGAAGCGGCCTGATTGAAGCGACCCGATCGAAAGTCCCTGGCTGTTGATAGACTCTGTCGTTTGTCATAGACATCCCCGCTCCGTTCATTACGACGAAGTGTGCTCTTCAGCCGATGGCTCATTCACGTCTGGTAACCTCGCTGGTCTTCTCCGCTGGTACTTTTCCGCCGGCGTTTTCAGCTGATCTTTCTCACTTTGGTCACTGCTATTAGTCTGTCGGCAAACCTTCGGTGAATATACTTGATACACGTATGTATTCAAATAAGCAAATTCACAGCCAGCTTCGAAGAGGAGGTAGGGGTCGATCGTATACCGCAAGGCTTGAAGGCAATGTGTGTTACGATCAGCCCCTGGCGGTCATCTCATAAACCCAAGGACTAACCCTCACTTGTGAGGGCCAACCTTTTGCTGATTTCACTTCTTTCTAATCTTTTTCGTCTTTATTATATTTTGGTAATTTCACCTGACCTGAATGACACCTCTACCATATCTTAATTTTATAATCTATCGTTTTGATTTAGTTCCCCTTTATTTTTGGTAGGTGATATTATGGTTGCAGCTAAGCGAGATGTCCAGAAAAAGTCGGATCAAAATGCGACCTGCAGCGACAAGAATTCCAGATCCAACATTATTCGGCGAAGTGCAATTCAATCACTAGCTGACGAGCTTTACCTTTATCACTGAGCACTTCAGTTACATGATGATGTAAGAAGGCTGACTTGGGCGTGGTTCCCGCATCCAGAGGAGAAGTAGTGCTTGCTTGTGTTCAGGACGGATCGAAGAAATGCTTCAAGGTTCTGGCTGGACACTTCTTTTCATTGACAAGCAGACAAGATCCGAATCACAGCTTAGAACCACCCCCTTCAAGTTCAGCGATAAGCACCCCCTCACCAACCTCATCACCTTCCTCACCCTCATAGATCCACACCACCCGACCGCCCTTACTGGCCCTAATCTCCAACTCCATCTTCATCTGCCTCACCACAGCCACCGTATCTCCTTTCCGAATCTCATCTCCCTTATCAACCAACAACTCCATCAATTTCCCTGCAAATGGGAGGATGATATGGTTCTGGTCTCCTGGGTCGCCGCGGCGATGTGTGGCGGCGTTGGAGAGGGAGCCGAATGAAGCAGTGGTGGCGGCTAACGTTAGAGTATAAGGGATGGGCTCTTTGGAAGGGGGCGTGGTGTAGAGAATTGAAGCTGTGAGTGAAGAGGGGAATTCGTTACGCAAAACTCGAGATAGCTGAATGTGAGATGGCGCTGGGTTTTCCGTTTTGGATGCGTTTTCGGGGGTAAGAGCAATGGACCATGCGTCTCCTTTGCGGAATAGAACGCTTGAGGCCGCTGACACAGAGCTACTCGACGCTGCTGGAGCAAGAGCGGGAGAATCCATTGAGGTTTTAGTTGAGATTTCCTTCCCGGCATCGATAACTGATGTTACGTTCGATTCCAGCCATCGAGTGTCACAGGCTTGCGCTGCGAATGCTTCGCTGGAGACGATTCCTTGGAGCACGCTTAGGCTGGTCTTGATGCCTTCAATAGACGTATCTGCTAATGCTCGTTTGGCCTTTCTAACAACGGCTTCCCAGCCAGGAGCCGTAACAATGATTTTGACTATTAGACTATCAAAGTCCGTCCCAACTATACTTGGCTGTGAAGGGAGTAGGTGGCTGTCGACTCTGACACCATTTCCGGCTGGAAGCCTGAAAGAGTTGATTTTGCCAACACTCAACGACCAGTCATTGGAGACATCTTCTGCGGTTACTCGAAGCTGAACGGAATGCATAAACGGCGGAGTTCGTGGATCGTCGGATAACCCACGTGGGAAAAGAGACGACAATTGATGACCTTGGGCAAGCAGAAGTTGCAGCTTGACCAAATCCATACCCATCGCAATCGACTCGGTAATGGTGTGTTCTACCTGAAGCCTTGGATTGACTTCCAAGAAGTAGAATTCCGGCGGCGATGGTCTTACAAGAAATTCGAACGTCCCCAAAGAAGAATACCTAACTTTCCTCGCCATCCTCACAGCAGCGTCAATGACCTCTGCAATTAAACCCCGATCCTTTATCGAACTCGGCGCAAACTCCACAACTTTTTGGAACCGTCTCTGGATGCTGCATTCCCGCTCCCACAAATGCCGAATATTGCCCTTCCCGTCACCAATGATTTGCACCTCAACGTGTCGATACCCATGAATAGCAGCCTTCTCCGCAAACGCCTTCCCACTCGGACTTTCCTGCAACGCTCTCTTCGCTAAAGATGCCAAATCCTCTTCTTTCTTCACGATTCTAATACCTCGACCTCCGCCTCCGTCTACTGCTTTGATGATAATCGGATAGCCAACCGAAGTGGCGAAATTTCGGAGAGCATCTACTTCACTTGCAGGAGTCTTCAAAGCCGGTAACACTGGAACATTACACTCCTCAGCAAGTAGTCTAGCTTGCAATTTATCTCCAGTTCTAGCAAGAATTTCAGGTCCAGGTCCGATAACGAACGCGCCTGCTTTGTCCCACATCCGTTGAGCAAAGTCAGATGATTCCGAGAGGAATCCATAGCCAGGATGGATAGAATCTATTTTATGTTTCTTGACGAGCGTAACGAGCTCAGAGATATCCAAATAGGATGACGGTGATGTGATTTTGATGGCGTGGGTTGCTCCAATTGTATGAGAAGCATCGTTGGTGGTGTAAATTGAGAAGGTTTCGATGTCTAGTTCTCGGGCTGTTGATATGATCCTTGTTGCTATTTCTCCTCTGGGGGATTGTCAGTAGGAATGAGAAAACTGAATAGAGTAGCTGACTTGCCTATTTGCGATGAGAAGCCGCTTTATTTGCCAGCTGGATTGCGAAGCCATGAGGAGCAACTAGTCATAACTCTAATAAATATAAGGCTCGAGATCCTTCAAAGTTCTCATCAGTAATATATACAGTCCGTCCAGGAAGTTATTGAAAGATGGCTATTTGGAAGAATTATAATGAGGCTCGAATAAGCACCAAAAGGTGAACCTTAGAAGTTTGGAGGTGGGGCAGTGCCGACCCCGCCAAAACCTGGGGTAGGGCCGAGGCTATCTTCACTTTTCAATCTCACAACCTTCAATATCACATTATGGATAAATCTTTAACAACCAATTCTTCTGATTTATAACTTTATAATTCATACAATGCCTGGCCCAAATGATAAAAAGACCTCGCCATCCGAAAGATTATCCCAAGTAGCCGGCCATGTAGCTCCCAAAAAACGCCGCCCCTCACGCTCCAAGAATGAGCTCCCTGCAGACTATTCCGACATTCTCGGGCAACTCGACAAATTAAGAACCATAGCCAATACCCCAGATCCCAAAAATAAAGGCTACGTCCGCCAAAAACAATCCGGCAAACTCTGGGTCAGGGAACGTGTCCTATCCCTCCTCGACCCCTCCACTTTCCAAGAAGTAGGCTCCGTATCAGGTACCGTGACGTGGAAGACCATTCCAGGCACCACGCGAGAAGAGCCCGTTTCGTACGTACCAAGCAATAATGTGCAAGGTTTCGGGCTGCTCAATGGAAGGAAGGTGGTATTCACAGCAGATGACTTTTCTATCAGAGCGGGCCATGCAGATGGGGCGTTGATGGAGAAGACGATTTATATGGAGAAACTGGCTGTGGCATTGAAGTTACCTATTGTGAAATTGGTGGATGGGAGCTCTGGTGGTGGAAGCGTGACTACGATAAAAACAGCTGGATTTTCGTATGTACCGCCTATGCCAAGTTTTAGGTATGTGGTTGAGCAGTTGAATTTGGGAATTCCGAATCTAGGGGCTGTACTTGGACCGGCTATTGGACTTGGGGCTGCGAGGGTGGTGGCTTGTCATTTCTCAGCTATGGCGGCAGATGTTGGGGCTTTGTTCAATGCCGGGCCGAAGGTTGTCGCTGGTGAGTCCTTCCCAACTTTCATAATGAGTTGGGTGTGAGTATTCTATGCTTTAACGAGGGGTGCCGTATGAGGTATTTTGGAGAAGCAATTCCACTTGAACTGCTTCTGGCACTCGTCTCTGAATCTAAAGCCCACCCCTTTTAGACAAGAGAAGAGTCAATTGCTGACAAAATATAGGGGCAACATTCGAAGAAGGCCTCTCCTTCACCGACCTTGGTGGCCCCTCAATGCACTGCACAAACGGCACAATCGATAACCTAGCAGCAAACGAACAAGAATGCTTTCAGCAAATCCGCACCATTCTCACCTACCTCCCTAACTCAGGCAGTTCTCCCCCTCCAACCATAACGTCAGAAGACCTGCCAGACCGACCCTGCGAAAACCTACGCACAATCATTCCCCGTCGCAAAGCACGCATGTACGATCCCCGCGTCATCATTACTTCGGTAGTAGATATCGATTCCTGGTTCGAAATTGGAGCCTTATGGGGAACCACTGCCATTGTCGGCCTTGCGAGGCTTGCTGGTCGGCCCGTAGGCATTATATCCTTAAACTGCGAAGTCAACGCCGGAGCATTAGACGCAGCCGGGAGCCAGAAGATAACTCGCCACCTAAAATTCTGCGATATTTTCAATATTTCCATCGTCCAGTTCGTAGACGTACCCGGCTATGCGATTGGAACGAACGCAGAAAGAACAGCGACGATGAGACACGGCGTTGCGCTCGCAACAACGTACTACAGCACCACCGTTCCAGTCTTCAGCGTAATAACGCGGCGCGTCTACGGTGTAGCCGGCGGCATAATGCTTGATTGTCGGGACCCTCGCATGCGGGTTGCGTGGCCGAGTGGGGAATGGGGATCTCTGCCGTTGGATGGGGGAATAGAAGTTGGGCATGCGGCGGAGTTGAAGGCGAGTGAGGATCCGAAGGGGAGGTATAAAGAACTGGAGGAAGAGTATACAAGGCTTATGAATCCGGTAAGGACGGCGAATGCGTTTGGGGTGGAGGAGATTATAGATCCGAGGGATACGAGAAGGGTTGTGGGGGAATGGGTTAAGCACGTGTAAGTGAACACCCTATGTGATAGGATGGGTTGCGCTGACTGAGAGATGGTAGATATGAAGAGCTTTTGCCGTCGAGACTTCTTGAGAGGGCGAATGGGAAGATCCATCCTTCTTTCTACTGAGAAAGGGCATAGAATGACGGGAACAGAACTGTACAGAAAGAAGACAGCAGGAAGAAACGGACAAATAGATCTGTCCCAGTTCGGCACAGCAGTGATGAAGATGCCAACTACCTGTGGCAGGAATATACATTTCTGGTTATAATTTACATACCCGCTAGATATTAATCTATCTATGAGTGTCATTCGCATCATGTCACGAAGCTTTCTCATCTCCGTTTTTCTTGTCCTCGGCATCTTCGGTTGTTTCAGGGGTAGTATCCTCTCCGTTCGTCGCAGCTTCTTCTTTTTCTGCTGGCGGAGAAGGCGCTTTAGCCTTTGGGACGTTTTTCTCTTTGACCAGGTTTACGATAAAATCTCCTGCGTCGCCTGCACCATCTAGACTTCCTATCCTTGTCTTGAAATGTTCGGCATCACGAAGCATCCTATTATTGGTTAGCAACAATGGTCTCAACAAATCTCTAAAAGTGCATACCTTGACTGAGCTGCCTCGCTTCCTAACGTTACATCTCCGAACGCCTTGCCCCATTGCTCTTTATAGCTCTTGAATACAGGCTCCATGATCATTTGAACGGTCATTGCAGGAAGGTAATTGCTCAGAACCCTGTGCAAGGTTCGTGTTTCCTTGGTCAAGGTTTCCATATATGTGTTGACACCATCCCTTCCTACTGCCTCCCAGTCGATTAGCTTCATGGCCTTAGTGTGAGCCGCTGCACGACCAGCCATGATGTCAACGAGCTTGTCATATATCGACTGTTGGTGTTCTAAGTATGCTCGCCGCACTTTGTCGAACTCGCCCATCAGATTTGAGACATTTGAGCCTGAGCCAGCGTGCCGTCGTACAAATTCGCGAATATGAGGAATGAGGCTGCTGATGAAAGATATCGCTTGTGCTGCCAGAGCGAGATGTTTGGTCGTAATGTTCTTCAACCCGGCTGCTGAACGAGTAGCACCGGCGCCCAGAATGAGTTGTGTACAACGAGAATTAAAGGTGGACAGATAGGATATGATGGAGCTTGCGATTTCAGAAGTCATAGACGGTATTCCGGTACTTAAATGTAGGAAAGTGGAGAGGCCGTGGAGACAGGATATTGCGGAGATAGGAAGAAGGAAAGATTCGCCTTCGATGACTGCTGGGCGAGTAGTAGGTTTCGCTGGGTTAGCGGAGGGCGTTGGTACTTCAGATGTGCCGTTTGTCTGAGCAGAAGTCGGCACTGGCGCTGTATTTGACGAACTAGAGAGCCATATTTTGGTTCCCGCACTCCACGCTTCTGCGTCTTCGGTGCTTGCGGAGAGTATTCGCAATAGTTCTTCTTTATCCGAATCGGAGAAATCCTTTGCGTTCCACGGGTCGGCTTCCATACCTGTAGCCAGCGTTTGATTCTCAGAATCGCCCAGTTGGCGGACGAAGTCTTTGATGTGGCCATTGACAACGTTCTTCAAAGCCGTGCCGCTCCTGCCTGAAACAGCCTCACATTCGTTCGCGAAGAGGAGATTTAGAGTAAAGTATCTCAGGAATTGCTCGACAGGGAGGTGGGTGCTCTGCTCGGATCGTACACGCAATACCTTGACTATTTTGTCTTGCGCAATATCAACCGCTTGTCCCAGAAGATTTGACATATCCAAAGTTATGTGCATCTCTTCTTGTATCTGTTGCGTAGAATTTTGTTTCATTCGGCCGTCAAGGGCAGCCATATTGGGGCTTCGCGGTGGGGACCTCATCCCTGCTGTTGGCTCTCCGAGCGTGCTGGTGACGTCCAACAGAATCTTCACTTGAAATCCAAGTCGTCTTAAGGTCTCGCCGACACCAATGTATGTCTTTGTAAGCAAGTCTTCTGCGTCTTCAGGATCTAAGGCCCTCAAGTTTCGAGCCAATATCGAAGATTTCTCCTGCTGAGATTTTTGTCGGCCACCGCCAACTGTGGAAGAGGACATCATGGAATCGGCGTCGTCATCATTTGAGGCAGGCAGTGGTTTTCGAATGATATGGCGTACTTCCCGCAGTACCGAATCTCGATATGCAGCAGTTGCAGGGGACGTATGCCGGGCGCGATGGAGACCACTCAGAATTGACAGGAGCTCAGGTCTGAAATCTTCTCCCATCGACAGATATGCTGGATACACTGATGGCTCCCGGTTGTGGCCGCCTCGGGATCGTTGAGATGAACTGCTCCATCGCTGTAACGTTTCCGATGTAGAAACCGATTCAACATGACGTCGAAGGTCACCCAAAAGAGTATTCAGGAATCGGGCTTCAAAGGTTTTGCCAATGCGGGACCGAAGGATATCGAGATCGCTTGTGACCCCTTGGAGCGCAGTTGCACCCCTGAGGTTCCGGAGCTGAATGGTGCTGTGCTCCGGTCCCATCTGCTGCTCCTCACCAGCAATGAGCTTTTCCAGTGAATCCATCGCATCTAATGCCTTCTCGACCTCACCACTGTCAACTAATGCCTCGCAGGTAGCGACAGTCTCAACAACCCGCTTTAATTGTTGAACAGCATCACCCAACTGCTTTAGATTTTCTCTCCTCCGTTTCTTGTTGACAATATCCAGCCCACCAATAGCCATTTCTTCGTCTAACTCTTTCAATTCTTTTCGTAACGCCTTTATTCGCTCCACAGAATCGGCAGCCTCAGAATGAAGCTCTCTGAGCTCCCCTAAAGCCGCAAAAAAGGATGTTGATGCAGTCGAAATCGAGGATATCAGGTGTACTTCAATTGTATCCATATACCACGATAATTTCTCCTGGAGAATAGCATTCGTCGCTAAAGCCTTTCGTGGTCCAACAGCACTCCCGTTCTGCCCTTTTCGCTCATCGGGAGTTCCAGGAGCAGGCTTCACAACTTCTGAACGTTCGCTAACAACATCGAATGTACGTGGGTTCTCCAGATGAAAGTTGTCGTCGAAGTAGACAGTCGGTATCGTTGATAAAGGAGTGGGAGCATGTAAGGCCCGCCGGCCAACCCCGCTTGATCTTCTCCGATGTATTTGGGGCGTCTCAATAGATGATGCTAATGAGGCTAGTGAAGCTCTTTTAGAGAGATTTGGCCGGCTCGATGATCGCCTGTCTGGATCTAGGAGATCGGCAAAATCATCCACCTTGTTTCCTTTCCTTAATAATTGAGTCCCACCTTCTTCCTCGTTCTCCTTAGCCCGCTGGAGCGCATCGTAAAGAGCCCCGACTTGCGACAGGTAGGGCTTGAATTCGGAGGGGTCTACAGTTGGTATGTTTGTAAGTGTTACGGGTGGGATGTCTCGAGAGGTGGGTGGTTTGTGTGCACTTGATGCCGGCGCGGAGGTATGAGGAACAAGACCGGTTCGGACAATGGGGGGTTGGAGGAGTGTAGAGATAGCTAGAACTTATTAGACTGAAATAACAGGGGGTTTATGGAGTGTACCATTTTGCCCAGACTCGCTCAAGCCATGCCAATGCGATGCAGTATCTAAAGTGCCTCCTATAGAATGTATAGAGCTTGCCGTTGAGCCTCTCCTGGGTTGAAATCTACTACTACTGCTTGAGCCCGGTCTACCAGTTGTCAGCGCCGTGTCCATACCCGTAGTACAAGTCCACCAACCTGGGAAATGGGTATTCGTTTCGAGGGAAGTTGGGCGAGCTTGGAGAGAAGCTGTCCACTGAACGGCGCGGCACTGGAGAGGCCATGATTACGATTATCTCCCTAGCACACTCTATCCCACACAAATGCTGCGCTCATCGACTGCGGCACTCTCCAGCCTCCCCCTCTGCCGCGCGATTATGTATGTGCCCCTAGGAGTCAATGGGAGGTGGACGATGCGAGGCTGTAACAATGGATTCTTCTGTTTCGTAGGGGCCACGGAGGCCAGAAGTGACAACGGATGTGTTGACGATCGCTGATCTTGCTATCGGGGTATCATTGCTGGCGGAAACACTCAAAAGGCAGGCGCAGATTCGGAATGGGACGGATGTTCGTGGACTCGTACAAAGGACATGATCGGCGTTGGATGGGAATAGTTACGTATATCTGGGGTTTCGCTTCTTCACTTCTTCACTTCTTTCAGCCTTCACTTCCGTCGGACTGTGAATGTGATTGATTGGCTGGAGGCCTGCTGGGATTCTTAAAGTGGTTGCATATGCTCTAGCCGCAAACAGCAAGACCGCAGAAACGCGAGAATCGCGTCCAAAGTCAAAGTCGCGTTCGACTCCTGAAAAATCGCGGCGCCAATTTCAAACACCACACTCAACTCCATCTCCCAAACTCAACTCCCCTCAACACATATCCAGATTCTGCTCAGTTCTTTGACACATATACGGCAATATGAATTTGGACCGGCAATCACCATACGCGTTAAGTGTGCTGCCGCCCGACTACGACAGTGAAGATACTCGCGGCCAGGTCCAGGTTCAGCTCGAGCAGTTCATTCTCCAGTTCCGACTCGACAATGCCTTTATTTATAGGTAATATGCTCTCCAGTCGACGATGACAAACAATTTCTAACCCTTTTCACAGAGATCAAATCCGCGAGAATGTCCTTCTGAAACAATATTACTGCGATGTTGACGTGGGGCATCTCATCTCCTTCAACGAAGAACTGGCGCATAGACTCGTCACGGAGCCCGCTGAAATAATCCCACTTGTAAGGAGATTCATCCAACTAGTCACTGTTCAGTCGCTAACCCAGTTCAGTTCGAGAACGCATTGAAACGGTGCACTCGCCGTATCGTGTACCCCTCGGCAGACAAAGACAAATTCATCCCTGAGCACCAGCTGCTCCTCCATTCTTCTGCGGGCGATATATCCATTCGAAACTTAGACGCCCTCACAATCTCGAGACTTGTCCGCGTACCAGGAATCGTAATTGGTGCTTCTGTCTTGTCCTCGAAAGCAACAGCCCTTAATATCCAATGCCGCAATTGCCGCCAACAGAAGACCCTTCAAGTCTCAGGTGGATTCGCCGGTGTCTCCCTTCCAAGAATATGTGATAGACAAGCGCAGCCTGGGGAAGACCGATGTCCCATGGATCCATATGTCGTTGTGCACGAGACCAGTCAATTTGTCGACCAGCAGATCATCAAGCTCCAAGAAGCTCCCGATCAAGTCCCCGTGGGAGAATTACCAAGGCATGTCCTCATTTCCACAGATCGTTACCTCACAAACCGCGTTGTACCTGGGTCGAGATGTACGATTACGGGTATATTCTCAATATACCAGAACAAACAGTCAAAAGGTTCATCTACAACTTCTGCCGTTGCCATCAGAACGCCATACCTACGAGCCGTGGGCATTCACAGTGATGTCGATCACACTGCGAAAGGAAACGCGATCTTCTCCGAAGAGGAGGAGCAGGAATTCCTAGAGATGAGCAGACGTCCTGATCTCTACAGTGTCTTCGCAAACTGCATCGCACCTTCGATCTATGGAAACGCGGATATCAAGAAAGCGATTGCCTGTCTACTTCTAGGCGGATCTAAGAAGATTCTTCCGGATGGAATGAAGCTTCGTGGAGATATTAACGTCCTCCTTCTTGGTGACCCCGGTACGGCAAAGTCTCAATTACTCAAATTCGTCGAGAAAGTAGCTCCTATTGCAATTTACACCTCCGGAAAGGGTTCTTCAGCAGCGGGTTTGACGGCTTCCGTCCAGCGAGATCATACTACTCGAGAGTTCTATCTCGAAGGAGGAGCTATGGTTTTAGCTGACGGGGGAGTGGTCTGTATTGATGAATTCGACAAGATGCGAGACGAGGACAGAGTAGCCATCCACGAAGCCATGGAACAGCAAACCATTTCTATTGCCAAAGCTGGCATTACTACTATTCTCAACGCCCGAACTTCAGTTCTCGCAGCTGCCAACCCAATTTTTGGGCGCTACGATGACCTGAAGACGCCAGGAGAGAATATCGATTTCCAGACAACCATTCTTTCCAGATTTGACATGATCTTCATCGTCAAAGATGATCATGACCGCAACAGAGACGAGACTATTGCCAAACACGTGATGAATATCCATAAAGGAGGTCACGGAGCTGAGGAACAAGCCGAATCTGAAATCTCGGTTGACAAGATGAAGCGTTATATCAGTTACTGCAAATCGTAAGTTCCTCTTTCCATTTGCCTCTTCAAAGCATTAAATTAACGAACTCCAGCCGCTGCGCTCCCCGCCTCGCCCCTGAAGCTGCTGAAAAGCTCTCCTCCCACTTCGTCTCCATCCGGAAACAAGTCCACGCCGCCGAGCTCGAAGCCAACGCACGCTCCTCAATCCCCATCACAGTCCGGCAACTCGAAGCCATAATTCGTATCACAGAATCCCTAGCAAAACTCTCGCTCTCTCCTATCGCCACAGAGCAGCACGTTGACGAAGCTATCCGTCTGTTCCTTGCTTCCACCATGGACGCCGTGACAATGGGCGCTACGCAGGGCTCTAAGGAACTTAATGAGGAAGTTAATAAGCTAGAGGATGAGCTGAAGAGACGCCTGCCTATTGGATGGAGCACTAGTTTGGCGACGCTGAAGAGGGAGATTTGTGAAGGGAAGGGGTATAGCGAGCAAGCGCTTGCGAGGGCGATTACTGTGTTGCAACGGAGGGATACAATTACCATACGGAACCAGGGAGCGCAGATTTATAGGAGTGGTGCTTGATTCTTGTTTTTGAGGTTGAGCTGAGGTATGGGGCGTTTGGGCGTTGGATTGGCTGGTTGGTTGTATACGCAGGATAGGAATGATGAGATGGGTTGGTAGTTAATCATGAATGAAGTATGATGTAGAAATTCTAAACGATTTGATCAAATTGAACGCTGTGCATTTCTATTGCAGATTTAAGTGCTATTGTCCAGAAAGCCCAGGCCTACGTGAGAAAATGTGAAGCAGAAGGGAAGCAATACCTAACTTGCGTCATGAGCAGTTGGAGTTGCTGTAAAGGCATACTACTCCTTCTCGTCATCTTCAAGGCTCAAGAGACAGGTTCGAGAGGCATTGAGGCATTGTGAGGCTACTCTCTGCACAAGGAACCAGAAGTACACAATTTTTCACTTGAAGACGTCCAAATCATTATTAACTTTCTTTCATTATCCTCCTGACATCCCAGCCAACGCCAGAAGAATCTACCTTTACACGCCACGCCCACGCTGTGTATGCTTGCAAATCCCGCAACTAATGTAGCCGCGTAAGTACACCCATCCATGTGCCCAAAATATGATACTAATACACATAAAAATGCCCCTTTCCTCATTTATCTAGCTTCGACGCTGGCACACTCGGTGGACCCATCTGTAAGCGTTTCGCTTCACGCTCCGCAGCTTCCCCGTCTGGAGCACGTTTCTTCTCTTTAGCTGCGGCTTCTTTTTCTTTTTGCGCTTGTCGCCGTGCCTCTTTGTCTTTGCGCTCGTTTTCTTTACGTAGGGCTTTGGATTCGAATTCGTGCCAGTCGCCGTCGAGTGTGGAGAGTCTGATTATCATGTCAGTATTCAGCAATTTGGAATCAAGTGGAGGGAGAACGTACTCATGAACCTGCCTGGGTTTCGGTTCCTCCGTTGTGAAGTAGGGGTGTTCGAGAACATCAGACGCAGAAGGTCGCTTGGCAGGATCATACTGGAACATCGCCTCTAACAGGTCGTAGGCTGCTGGTGTGACACGCTCTTTGTATTTTTCGGCGAAGACATTTGGACGTTTGGCGGATGGCCGGAGTAGCTCAAACCATGCCATGTCCACGAGGCCAGGCCAGTCGACTTTATTAGGGGTTCCGAGGATGGCATATATTTTCTCGAGCTGGCTAATCTCACCTCCATCACCTGGGAAGATAGCATGCCGAGTAAATATTTCGACGAGGACGCAGGCAGCACTCCAAATGTCAACTGCAGGACCATACTGTGTTTCACCAAGAAGCAGCTCTGGTGATCGATACCAGATTGTGATGACTCGATTTGTGTAGTCCAGCTGTCGACGTTTGGCATAAAATCGAGCAAGTCCAAAATCTGCGATCTTCAGTTGTCCATCCTTGCTAACGAGAATGTTCGCCGCCTTGATATCTCGGTGAAGAACACCACGTCGATGAAGGTAATCAAGCCCATCGAAGAGTTGCTTAGCGAGGTGCTTCTTGTGCGCAGGTTCTAATTTGAAGGATGGGTGATTGAGCAAACCAGTGAGATCGTGTGAAAGATACTCGAAGACCATGAAGCAGTCGTTTTTCTCCACCATGACTTCTTGCAGATTGACGATATTCACATGCTTCAAAGACTGGAGGAGCTTGATTTCCCGCACTGCGGTAACGGGAAACCCATCTCGTTCTCCTTCCATGCGAATCTTCTTCAAAGCAACAAGATCCTTTGTGTACACATGGATAGCCTTGAAGACTTTGCCATATGTTCCGGAGCCAACGACAGACTCATTGCCGGGCTTTCGATAATACACCGAATCGGATTTCTTAAATTCTTCGGGTAATACCTTCGGTTCCTTCTTTCGTCTGAGTATCTTCTTGACTTTCCGTGTCGTGGGAGGAGGTGCTGGCTCGCGGAACTCAGGCCTCCTAGCCGAAGCTGGCTCTGTGGGTATACTTCGAGATGGTGGGCCTCGAGCGCGTTCGGGGCTAACTTGGACGTCTTTGCGAGATGGTGCGGCATTAAGCTTTTGGGATATCTCAGGTTTCGGCATGGCTGGGGCTTTAGAAGTAGCTTTAAATGCAAAGCTGAATTTCGATGAGTTCTGCTGACTTTGCGGACCAGTGGGAGTCGGTTTGCTCGGCGGGGGCATCTGCTCGCCATCTTTCTTTTTGCTCGAGTCTTTATCTTCTATCTGCAGCTCTTTGGACGGTCTGAAGAGATCGTCAACCTCTTCTTCTTCTTCGGGCTGAGCCTTGTGCTGAGGTGTGCCCTCTTGAGAACCAGACTGCGGTGGATTTGGCTGTTGAGGAGATGCATGCTGCGGCGTGACATTCCCAGAGCCATTGTGCTGACCTCTACCGGCGCCACCATTGTTCCAGTGAAGGTTTTGGAAATGGCCGCCTCCGCGGCCGCGGTGGTCTCCACGTCCGCCACGATTGTTGAAGACGTTTCCTCTGAAGCCTCCTCGATTACCGCGGAAGCCTTGTTGGTACCCCTGGTTCATTGGGCCAGATGGTGGTGCGGGGTATGGAGGAGATTGAGATTGATTTTGATAGAAATGGTTGCCCTGTGGTCCATTAGGAGTGGAGTAATTTGCTTGTTGGTGGTAACTCTGGTGGTTCTGAGGGTATTGCCTAATTCTTGTTAGTCTGGAAGATTATAATACCGGTATGAATTACTCACGGCGGAGGAGAGAATTGTTGTTGGCCATTCCAATTGCCCCTTCCAGCACCATAAGGGGATTGTGCCTGAGGTGATCCATGATAGGAATTTGGTGTCATATGATGTTGTGGTGATTGTGAGTATCGCGGATCAACTTGAGGCCCTTGGTTATACTGGGGTTTCAATGGGAATGCAGCTTGCATTTGGTTATGCGGGTTGTTGTACCCTTGTTGGTAGTAGCCACGTCCGGCCATCTTATCTGATTTGACTTCGACAGAGTTTGCACCTGAAGCTGCAGCAGATCTCGCCCCTTTCACTTCGATGCTGTTGGCGCCCGAAGCAGCGTATGGCGTAGGCTTTCCACCTTTCGCAGGTGGCTTGGGTTTGCCAGGGCGATATTCGTCCCGTGACGACGAAGGTGGTGGAGGTCTTCCTCCCCTATCTCTCTTTGGTGAATTCCCTCTAGATACTCTGGGACCCCGGGGCGCCCCTGGTGATTGTTGGCGAGAACGATTATCTGGTTCGTAGCGATCAACTTCGGGAGACTGGCGTCCAGTTTTCGGCGATTGATCTCTCTTCCTCTCCTTGTCCTTCGGTTTGTTGTAAGGCGACCTCTCACGCGACTTGTGAAAGTGCGCTGGGGGCGGAGGAGAGCGATTTCTTCGTGAATCGTGATCCCGGTGGGAGGCTGAGCTACGTCGATTATAATCGTGTCTTTCCGGTCTATCTTGCCTAGGACTCGGCGAACGCCCGCGTCTTTCGAATGCTCCGGAGTCTCGATGGTGTTTGGACTTTCCTTCCCCTCGAATATCAATAGACCGACGGTCTGACCGTTCTGGTCGTTCTGGCGATCGTCTTCGTGGTGGAAGTGGGGAAGGAGCTCTGTGCCTCCTATCTGGTCGCGATGAGCCTCCCTCTGGATATGGCGGTGGGCTTTGGGATTTGACTCGTCTGGATCTCTTGTGCTGACTACGGGGTGGGGATGGACTTCGACTTTTCCGACGCTTGCCTGGCGATGGCGATGGGTGAGTGGTGCTACGTTTTGACTTGTCAGAGCCTCGCGTGTCTAGCAGCAGTTCTCTGCCTCTGTTCTTCTCCCTCACGGCCTCTACCGGGTCTCGCCTTGGTGATCGGGATGTTCTCCTTCTGCGCTCGTGGCTGCGGTCGCGGGTGCTGCGTTCGTGATGTGCAATAGACCTCGACTTGCTGCGATCTCTACCCTTGATTTCCCTAGATTCCCTGTCACTCTCGTGGCGACGTGCTGTAGGTGATCGCGACCTTCTTTGGCGGTGGACTCCTCGATCAACTCTACCTCGGTCTCTGCGGTCATCAGAGCTCCAGCTGTCTTTCATGGCCGCGACATACCGGGCGGGAGAATGTTGTGGGGGAAGACTCAATAATGTAGGAGGTTTGGCGAAAGTCTTAAAATCTGGTCCGCCCACCATTTCGACACGCGCTAGCCGAATATCGCCTGCGTATGCAGATGCAGATGGTCCCTCAGCAGCATGAGAATGAAATGAAGAGATGAATGAAAGATGTAAGCGACAACGCGATAGAAACTTTGACTTTGAGAGCCGAGTCTGTATGAGGAGAAAGAAAATAGAAAATCGAGTCGTCCGGCTATGTGAACTCACCGTGCGGTGCGATGCGGTCGCGGTTGTCGATTTTGCCCAACGGACGTTCGGCGCGCGCAGATTGATCCTCATCCTCCCAAAAACCGAGCGAAAGCCAAAGCCAGCTCGCCTTCAGTCCTTTCCTTCCATGCATCGTTCAGACGCTTATTACATATTGAAGTCACACGGATATGCAAGTTATCTACGGTACGCACAAGGCGCAATAAATCATCGAGAGCAAGCAAAACCAACAGGTTCCTTCTCTTCATCAGTATCAGCATCAGCATCAATCTGCATGCCGATGCGGCTCTGAGACGCAGCTCAACAAAACCCAGAACACCTCGTTAACAACGTTCTCGTAGTAGCTCCGACGCAGCATCGTGTAGAGTTCAAGTTATCATGACCCATCCGCTCGCAAATTCTGTGATTCTTGTATAACCCCTAAACTCCCAGGGGATCGCCGGTCGTGGGTGGCGTGGCAATGATGTGTCCATCCATTTCGGCAGCAATATTGTCATGTAGAGTTGAAGAGCATTCATGCTGGGATAAAAACCTCTCAAATCAGCGACATTGTCGAAAATGCATGTCCTACTATCGATCAAGTGCGCGGGAACGCTGCTGGTCCATGTCAAGCACGGCGGTGTTGGCTTCGATTTGCAAGCTGACGATCAGAGGTGAAGGTATGCTTTGTGCCGATGTTCAATATAAACCCACGCCAGAATATACGACGTATAGCCAGCTGTCATGAAACTCTGCGCAAGCCAGTAGAAGACTGGTACTAGCAATCGAGAGGTAAGGTGGAGGGAGAAGCGTTTCGCCGACCGGTGGTGGCCGGTTCAAGAGTTCAAGCATGTCAACATGTATGGCACATTCATACCTGCCGGTCAACAACTTTTCGAAAGAAGAAGGATTCCTCAGCCCAGATTGCCTCCACGTATTAGGGAAAAGACCTAATGCTGTCGGACTCCAACGAGTATCTCTATTCAGATCTGCAGCCTCGTCGAAAATCCAGTCTTCGAAATAGGCATCCCCGTCGTTCTCGCCGGTACCCAACAGGTACCAACGCCTTTGTGATCGGAGCGATCTAAGCTTGAGCGAATATGAGCTTCCTGGATGGAAGAGCAAGACGGAATATGGCCCAGTGTCTGTGTTACGGTCGAGAACGACCGACAGATTTCGCGAATCCTCCATAGCTAGTATCTCATTTCGAAGCCGTTCCACCCTTGTGTATCAATTCCGTAGTCATAGAGATAGTCTGAGAATGCGCGACGGCGCTTCCAGAACGGAATCTGGCGGGAGCATCATCAAACGCTCTCGTGGTCGTTCCTGTGTTGGCGATGGACTTGATGTGGAAGAACGGGTTTCTAGATCATGTAATGACGTCTGTAATCAAACATTAGAGAAGCGCCACGCTGCGCGGTCGTGATGACCGCCATCCTGCCACCGTCTCCCTCGTAGCCCTGACATTGTTGTTGCGATGCAAGGCGATCATCCTTTCGAGAGAGCCCGAGAGGACCTTGCCTTGGTCGTTTGTCATGAGAAGTGTGCTACAAAATACGCAGCTAGCGGGTACGCCATGTAATTGGGGCCACTCCTTCCTGCTGAAGACTCAAAAACAACAACATATTCCATTATTATGATCTATCCTCCTTCAGATTAATGACAAAACAGCTGTCTAGTGGCATAGCCATAATATAGCCATGATTACGTTCATGCTGGAGTTTTTCCCTTCTAGGTGTTTCATTCGTGGTAGTTCTCAGACCATCCAGATTCTTCCTGGACTCTTGTCACCATGTTCTTTCTATGGGTCAACTACTAAGAATCTAAGTATCTTCATAGATGGTCTACGAATTCCATTACATGATTACCATATGCTTCTGTTCTTGTTGCAAGTCGGGGGACTCCCAAGATTGCAGTTCTCTAAGCTAGCAATCCTTTCGTGCTTTAGGTTGTCTTTGAATTTTCCCTTCCTTTCGTCCAGATGAAAAGTATCACCGCTGGCACATAGTCTGGCCGATCAGTCTCAGCACAAGTACCCCATACATACCATACATACGATGTAGCATCCAATACCGAGTCATGGAAAAATTAAGAACACGCTGATATGCAAAGAGCGTGGCTAGCGCCAGCCCCTCACACCACATGCGGGCGGATACGAGGTCCCCAGGCCTGATAAGGAAGTGACATGTTCAATCACATACATCCAACGCAGAATATTGATTTACTGCGTTCAGGTCGAGGATATACGATGCCATTAATGCTGTGGAATCATGCGATTGATCTGAAAGTGGGCCCAGATGCCCCACATTCGTTCTGATCGCTCTGGGCAGGGATGTTTCCCAGAAATCCATTCGCATCTGGGAATAGTGATCAACCCAGGGTCCCTAGTTGCAGCTCGGCATCGGGAGGTCGGTAGTGTTGAATGGAAAGCAGATTTCAAGTACCTAATTATGATACTTAGATAGGCTATCAGGTTTCCCTGGGAAGACTTAGCCTGCCTACCAAAAATCTCGAGTGAGATGAGCAACGTTCCTTGGTCTCATCTCAAAAATATTGAGTCTTGCACTATTCATTCAAGTACTTTTGCAGTTTTGTTAGATTATCCATCAGTATTCCAGCTAAAGAAAGGAAAGGCTTAAACCCCCTTTCAATTTCTAGGAGCCGTCCAAGTATTTGGAAACATTGAGAGACAACATACACGGTTTGAACTGTGGCCCATCATCCCCATAATGTTTGGCAGAATCTTGACCAGTCTGTTGAGCTCACAGATTGACCCGTTCCAATTCTATATCTCATTTGTTCAAGCCCTTTGGTTTCAAGTAGATAGTTGGCAATTCTGCTCTAAACTTCTTCCGTCATGGTCGCCATCATCTTCAACGAATAGTCAAGGATTGTACAAATTCAAGACCTTAGTTGAGCTAGGTGTTACAGACAATGTCTCATCTCAAGTGAGAAAATCAACCTTCAAGTTCCTCCCATTAAATTTGTCTGGTTTCAGCAATGATTTGTCGATAGCAAGTGAAAGCAACACAGCTCCTCAAAATCCCCCCAGATCCCCCCCTATTCTTCCTCCCCATTCTCTTTCTTTTTCTTAACTGGCGCATCCTTCGTCGCTGCTGCTTTTGCATACTCAAGATTCCTCTTATTAACCATCTCCCGATACTCAACCACATGCTCGGGCACCTCTTTAACAACATTGTACGGCCCAGGAACCGGCTCTCCAAAATGCTCATAAAGTGGCATCACACCCGTCCAAACCCTTTCCACCACTTCCTGATCTCCCAGATCACCCTTCTCGTCACTCGGCACGCCCTCTCTGACCTTCGCACTTCCACTCTCGACTACAACCTTCAGTATCTGCGTACTCTGCATCTCAGCCGGATTCTAAGCAAATCAGCGTTATGTCCATTCAGAAGGCAATCTCTGAAAGAAATAGCATGCAATCAACAGCGTCCGTGCTGATATCAAAGGAGAAAAGCACTTACTGGCGGAACCCTGGTATGGCGCCAGCGGTCAGGAACGACGGAGTTGGTGATAAGTTCCATGGCCCAGAGCTTTTCCTCTGTGTTCTCCACCAGCGTGGCATGTCCAAATAGAACAGCAGACCGGTAGTTGTAATTATGGGAATTAGGCGTCAAGCTCAAAACCAACCCGTCGACCTTTGAGGCGCAAACACAAAGCGGCAGTCCCTTAGGAGAAGATCGAGATAGATTCATGATACGGGAGGAGACATAGCCGTGGAGGTAGAGGTCTAGGGGGTCTGAGAGTGTGTTGGAGGGATGAGTGAAAGAGCCCATTTGGCCAATTAGGGGGAGGATAACGGGGAAAGTGTCGTTTGGAGATGGGGTAAATGAGACGTGGAGGACGGGGGTGGTATTAACTATTGTGTGGATTGTTTCGAGAGAGTAGACGGCTAAGGCTATGTCAGCTTTAGGAGAATATTTACAATTTGATGGCATACCTTGATGCTTGTATCGGTTGACAGTGTTGTGCTCCTCTTTGGAGTATTCAAGTGTATGGCGTACCATCTTGAAGACGAAAGTCTGGGTACTTAAGTCCCAGATGCCTGTTTCTTACTGTGATAAAATCGAATCTCAGTCTGTGCGAAAGTTGGGAATCTCGGTGATGTCGAATAGCTTGAACGCTTATGTATCTCGACGTTGTTGGCCGACACCAATAAGACGGGACAAAACCAGCGCATCTCACCGTTTTGAGAAAGTCCAACCGAGATCCCACTCACAACTTCCAACGCCCACTTTCGAACATAGCACAACATCACCTATCTGCTTCGGAGCATTTACCATTTCTTATCTCCCAGGAAGATGCTCTCAGATATCCTCCACGTGATAGGCTACCTCTTCCAAAAGACCCTCTCAACTTTCCTCTCCATACTATCATTCCCCATCCGCATCTTCTGCCGCATATCTATCAACATCTACCAGCGCATAGTAGACTCTTCTCCAAAATCAAAACCCCCACCTCCACCGCTATCAACAATACCCCCATTCCTCGAAATAGCATGTTTCAATCACGAGTCAGCGGTAACAGCCATCGCCGCTGGCGCCCACCGCATTGAACTCTGCCTCTTTCAAGCACTCGGCGGTCTAACGCCAAACTACACTACTCTTTGGCTCTTAAGATCAGCCATCAAAGAACGATGGGGCGAGGCTGTAAAGGTTCCTGTATTTGTGATGATTAGGGACTATCATCTTTCGTTTGTGTATACCAAGGAAGTTTTGGCGCAGATGGAGAAGAGTATTGAGGGGTTTGTGGAAAGAGGAGTTGATGGGTTTGTGTTTGGTGTTTTAACCCCGGAAGGGAGAGTTGATGAGGAGGCAAATAGGAGACTAATAGGTAAGGCCGGGGGTAAGCCTTGCACGTTCCATAGGGCGTTTGATGAGATTGCTGTTGAGGAAATGGAGGAGCAGTTGGACAAAGTTATAGATTGTGGATTCAGGTCTTTGCTGACGAGTGGAGGAGGCAAGAATGCGGTTGAAGGGGGAAAAGTGCTGAAGAGGCTGGTGGAGAGAGCCGGGGACAGAATTGATGTTATTGTAGGGGGAGGAGTTAGGAGTGGAAACTTGGAGGAATTGAGGGAGACTACGGGCGCGAGGTGGTATCATTCTAGTGCTGTTCTAGAGAATGAGAAGGCCGACGAAGAGGAGGTGAAGCTGTTGAAGGAGATGGTGGATAGATAACGAGAAAAGAGTGAAACTCTCAATTTGTCTTCTGTTGGTGTAGTAACCCCTATGTAGGCCTCTTTCCAATAAGATCATATCATATTACTGCATATCACAAGAGGAGGAGTACTTGCTTAAGTTTACATAGTTTCATTTCTATCTCCAAAATAATGGTTGCTGGTGTACCGGGCGATGGGTGATGATACAGAGCCCGCTGCTCACCCGTCTCCCATAATCACGAGTAGCTTACAATCGGGTGGCCTCAAACTCCTTTATATATACACCGTTTTCCCGTAGAATCTCTTCATCTTCTCAAAATCTCTGGTACCCTCCCGAATTGAAAGCCCCCGCATGTCCATTTGGCGAAGGGAAGTTTGGACTCCGTGGAATATTAGGCGACGTGTTATATATGGGTTGGATCTCATTGACAGAAAAGTTCGGCACCTTTGGAACTGGAGGAACATCCGGCGATCTTGCCCCTGAAGCGCTGTGTGATCCTCCCCATCCACCAAGCGCATCGTCGCCCTGGTGCGTAACTTCTCTACTGTTCCAGCCTCCGATTCCCTTTTCCTTAAGCTCCATCTGGTATTGGTAAGCATCCTCGCGTTCTTTCTCGACCTTGGCGTTATAGGCGTCGCGTTCCGCTTTGCCTGCGCGTCTTTGGCGAATGCAAACGAATAGGAACGCGCCGAGTAGGAGAGCTCCAGCAGCTCCGCTGCCACCGTACACAGCTAGCTTGGTCGTTTGAGGAAGGTTTGCGAACTTTTGCGCGGCAGAAAGGGTAGGGGTTTCGGCTTTCAGGATGGTCTCCATGGCTGTTGAGTTTCCTCTACATTGCTAATTAGAACCGAATTAATATGGCATAAGGGTTGGCTTACGGAATGACCTTGACGCTTTGCCAGCTTCCAGTCTTGTCTGTGAACTCGTACTCTTTGCCAGTAGAATAATCCTTGATTTCCGCGCTCTGCACATACATGGTGTATGGTCCCTTGGAAAAGTCTGTTAATCCTCCTGCCCACTCAATCGTGTACTTGTTCAATGATGGATCTCCTCCTGCCCAGATTCCAAGTCGAACAGTCATTGGTGTCTGCGGGTAATTCTTCCCATCGTTCGCCGCGGCATACGGAAGAGTCCTGACGATATTCGAGTCGATCATCCATTCCAGCTTGTCGGCTGTCCAATTGATCGTGTAATTATGGAAGTTTTCGCGCACATCGGTAGATACTGGATAGTATATAGCTCTGTCGTAGGCAGTTGTATTTCCCTTGCCGAAGTAGTTTGTCTCTGCATGAGTGGCATTGCCCCCCATAAATTCCCAATCCACTTCATCGAGGTCGTCGGATTCCAGAACAATTGAGGATATTATACCCTGGCCAGTGGCCGCTTTCATGACCACAGAGACGCTTCCGAAAAAAATGTAAAATTTCGACTGGATGGTAGGGGAATCGCCGCGCTTGTTAACAGTGAATTCGGCGCCATTGGCTCCATAATTGAGGGCTCCCGCAGTGATATTGAAGGAATTGGTGACGGTCGAAGAGGTATTGAAGTGAAAGGTATGGCTCATGCCAAACGCAGGGTCGTTGGGACAGGTGGTGTTGAGCGGATCGCAGGCAGTGAAGGTCTGCGCGAAAACGGGCGCGAGGAGAGCAGAAGCCCCCAAAAGCAACGTGCCGAACTGCATAGTGGCGCTGATGATATTGAAAATTCAAAGCAATGAGGCGTATATAACGTGGAAAATTGATGCCGCTGACAGCTGGCTGAAGGAGTGTAATGCGCAGAATTGCACAGGAAAGAGCGTAACGTGCAAACTTGCACTGGAAGGAGCGTCGTGATGAGGAGGAGAAGAGAAGGATCACCACCGAGGGAGAGGATGTCCCTGAGATTGCGGACTTCCATCGTGGGTAAATCTCCCTAGCGCCGTTTCTCCAGTCTCAATTCGGGATAAAAAGGGGCAGATGTTGGCCCCCTTGCAGAAGCGCGCGCCGCTGGACTGTAACGAGATAAGAACATGCTGCCGTTGCACATAAATACCTACCAGGAACCTTCCCACATGTACACCCATCGAAATTATCACACAAGATTAAATTTTTGGAGGAGGTGAGGAAAAGCCAAGAAGAGAACATGAGGGGTCGAGTCGTACAGTAACCTGAGAGTCAGCGGCTCCACAAATGCAGCAGCACTCCACGGAAGAGGCGTTTCTTGGATCTTGAGCTGACCTTACCCCGGACTTGAAACGGCATGCCATGCTTTTCATCGATTCGCGAAAGGATTGAATCAAGCTAAGATCTTGAGGAGCCGAGTTCCTTTCATCCACTTTCAGTCTCGAATGCATCTTTTCTGTTAGGAAGGGCCTGCTCTTCTCTACTTTTTTTTCATCGCGGAGCGTCGAAAGTGCGGCGGGTCATGTGATGAACTCCAATCTTCAAAACTTGCGCCGGCCGTCTTTAAAAATGACCAAAGCGGACCATGATGGGGATCAGGCAGGTCCGGCCCAATAGTTCCGTCGCAATGTAAGTTGGAGTTTGTGGGTGTGTTTTCGCCTTTCTTTCTTTCTTTCTTCCTTCCTTCTAAAGCTCCTGCCAATCTTCCCCATCTATTCGTTGGTACCTTCAGTCTGAACTTAAAGGACCAGATAGGAAAGTGGAAAGATGAATACGGCGTTGATCGTATACCAATTACTAATACTACATTGCATCAAGCTGATCAGTGTGAGCCTAGAACCAAATCGCTACTATAATCTCTCTTGCATTGAGCAGATGTTCGCCCTAGGTCAGGCAATAGTAGAGAACGAAGATGTGTTGATCGAAGAAGTCAAGGACTGGATCGTCAACCGGCTTGTATGGAGAAGCTCTACAATTGACCAAAGTACTTGACAAGGTGGAAAAGGCGCTCGAGAGCCAGGAATATGTTAAAGCCTAATATGATACGAGGAAGCTTAACTTCAATTCGTCACTGATAGGCGAAAGGAGGAGAGAGTTCGAGAGGATGCGAGAACCAGCCAGGAAATGGATGTTGATGCGGGTACACAGTCAGCAGATTGGAACCCAGCTTGGTTCCCTTGATTTGAAGATACAGATGCTTGGATGCCTAGATTTGGATGAGGAAGTGAACATTGAATAGGGTGTGCTACACCCAGGGCGCAAGCAACATTTTTGGTAGCTTTTTGCAGAGAGGATAGCTCTAGTCCGCTACATAATGTGGCAGAGTATGGACCTGGCTTAGTGTAGAAGTATAGCACACACAGACAAAATACAACTCCTGTTATCCGCACTTAACTACACGTGATGCATCTCCATCCAATTCACCTGACGCCTTTCCTCACGGTCGCTTACGGAGTACAGTACCAAAAGCGATAGTATTCCCGCCTCTCATCCTTTACACGGCTCGAAGCCTCCATTTCAATTCTCTTTCATCTCAATTGTTTCGAGGTAGCCACGACCCAAAATAATAGAAAGTGGGGTCAAGCTCCCAATCTCGGCTGCCGGCATACGGTGCCTGGAAGGAACCCATCACGCTCGGACGAAAGCTTATTTCTTCATCGCGTCTTTGGGCCGAGACTTGAAACGTTGGCGTTTGCGCAGACGAGGAGTCGAGGCGACGACACGTCAACAGAACGCAAGCTCGATAACAAGACAATGTGGAAGGGGGCGCGCGCGCGTGATGGAACAGGATGGCCTCAGCCCAATGCGCCACGTTGGGTGTAGTGTGGCAGTGAGGTCGGGTTAGATTGGGTTGACGTCAAGATCAGGGGCAGCGAGGAAGACGATGGCATTGAAGTGGAGACAGGCAGGCAAGCAAAAGGTGAGTGAAAGTGATTCCGTATTCCATCTAATCTTGTATCTCATAAAAAGGTTTCTTAAATCCCTACTATATACTGTCGAAGCGAAGAGTGTATCCACAAAAGAGTGTAATCGGAGCCAAACTCCAAAAGTTGCCTGTCATCCAAAAAATTGGGTATATCCCCCCCTTGAAATCCGCTCCAAAGCTCCTGTTCCATTTCTATCGTTTCATAAAGTCATAGACATCGCAGCACGCAAGCGGCGCAGACGTACATACACATCCATCCCCTTTTCCTTCAAGTGAAGGAAGAGGCTTTACGACACGACAAAGTCCCTAGGAACACGCGCCACGAGGCCGCGGCGGCGCTCGTTGCTCAAAGTGCCGAGCAAGCAGACGAGCTCGCTGTCACCCGTGCTGAGCGTGGCGATGTCGTCAAACTTGTTGTACTGGTTGGTGCAAGGGAAGCTCTGGCACCCGGAGACGGGAGTGTTGCTGTTCTTGGGGAAGATTTGCTTGACGCCGTTGTTGTCGCCGGGGTTCACAATGGCGGAGACGTCAAAGTAAGTCGCGCCAGCGAAGCCGTTGAAGCGCACTTCTCCAAGCATGCCCGGGACGTTGGCGGCACCGTCAGAGACTGAGTACCAGTTGCCGATCCAGCCATTGGCGAAGGTTTGGTTGGCGGTGCTGAGGCCGGGGACGGTCAGCTTAGGGTATTCTGCCATGCCTGGGTTGCTGGTGAAGTAGATGGTGCGGGTGGTGCTGTCTTGGTTGACAAAGCGTACGGTATTGGCGACGGCCAAGGATGCGAGCGCGGCGGCTGCAAGGAAGATGGTGCTAAGGAATTGCATTTTGATTTTGATGGATTCCTTTGTTGGTTGGAAGTTGGAAGGATTGTTGGGATGAAGGAACGAGTGTTCAGTCAAGTTGGTCGATCTGGCTAAGTTGCGTGTTGCAAATAGTGGATCGAGATGTGTTACGAAGTTGGTATGTAGTCGTCGAGACTGTAGCTTTGGTTTGACGGTGCTGGTTCTGATTTGTCGTAGAGACAATGCTGTCGCGGACAGTTGCTAGTAGACTTGCTGGAAGAGTACTGAGCGTAAGGACTGGAGCGATCACAGATCGATATTGCTGAAAGAAGGAGTGCGAGAACCTCGTCGTCACCGAAAGTTGTTGATGGGCCAAAAAGATTGTGGGTAGAGATCAGAAGTTCCCGTCCGGGGGCGGGAGGGCTTGATATAGCTTTCCAGCTGGGAGAACGGCGACTAGCCAAAACCTTCCCTTGTGCAAAAGTTCTTACACGTCGGCTTCTGCTCGGTCAGCCTACGCAACTTCCACTCTGTTGAGTGGAGACACGCATCTGGCCAGCAACAGGGTTACTGGAGTCCAGAACATTTCCTTTTTCCAAGGCTCCTTTAGGGTGGAAGGAAGTCCACCAGAAATGGATTGGTCCGTTCCGTGGGAGAAGCACCAGTCAGGTTCGCAGGGATGACCTCAACGTTGTCCTTTGAGACGGACGGGGAGGCCTTCCCTGAAGAGGTTCAAGGGGGGGCCATGGAGCTGATGGAGGGAGCAGAGATTTACCGGGTGTCCCACTCAACGAATGCGATCGGGCGTTGATTGGACGTGAGGCTGTTGGTACCTGAGCCACCCTGATTCAGTCCCGTCATGGCGCACCCGCCATGTGTCCGAGTCGCATAGGGCCCTGACGGCCTGTGCCCGGTGCCGCGCCGGCTCCTCTGTACCTGTCATGGTGGTGTGGAGATCGCCGTCGTGGTCGATCCAATGATGGAGGGGACGGGAGATGTTCAACGGTTCCGCTTCGACTAGCCAGGGGCAAGAGGGGCACAAACCAAGGTTCGGAGACCAGGGCAAGAAAAATATATCGGAACAAGGAACATCTGACCCTTTAATTTGTTTTACGCAACCATGCAACCTCCAAAACAAAGTTAAAAAATAAACGAAACATTCAAAACAACTGTAACTGATTTCTAGGTCCAAGCTCGCTGGAGCTGGTTTCGACGTTGTAGTTGAGGCCAAACACCAAAACTTCGGGTTGGCAAGTAGTGTAAGATGTAGCACGAGATCTGATCGTACCTGAGCTCCGACTCCGAAGATCTGACCTCATCCCAAGTGACCAAAAATTCTCCGATTTTTCCTACCACATTGCAATCACGAACCCTGCTCGTGCAGAAAATACAGCTTCTCGACCTCTCGCAAGGCACCGCTTCCAAAGCTTGCAGAAGAATTTTCAGGACTCGGGCAGCAATCGCCTATCGATAAAGCAATCATAGATTACCTGCAGCACCCTGACAGCGCAAGGCATCAGCGGCGACGGGCTTGGCAACGAGAACTCTGACAACAAGCTCTCACTTGTTGAATTCGTTGCGCCTCTTTCAGAGAGCAAATCACGGGTTTGATCACACTTCTGAGCCTGCATCATCATTTCATCATGCCCTGTCCTGACTCCTTGGAAGGCGAACAGCCAGCCTTTGTGAGGCCTAAAGTTCTTCACCGCGGGTCGGCGGCCAAGTATCCCAGGCTAGTCAGACAGAGGACGAGCCCTCCAATAAAGGCTGTGTCAGTGTTTGGATGGACTGGGCAGCCCGGTTTTCCTCCCCCGGGAAGTCGAAACATCTGTTCTTCAGGGCCTCGCAGCGCTGAGGAATCTGCCGTCGCGCAGTAACAGGATGTATATTTTGTGCTGAACAATGTGTATTGCGCGTCCAGCTTCCTGGCAACATGTTGTGCGACAGCCTTCGAGTCTCGCTGACCGAATCATAAAAATCGCGCATTGTACTTTCGTAGTTCATCGCGAAATGTGTGACGCGCCGGCTGCAGCACCATCGTCGAATTGGAGGCATCCAACACGTCGCGCCCTTGCATGGCTCAGGTACCCGGGTGGCGATCGTCAGGAACAGCAGGGCTGGATCTTGGGTGTTGTTGGCATTGGCACATGCAAGCGATTCACGCTGAACTGCCACGCTCCGACCACGGTCCTTCTCGACGAGTATCAATCAATGATCGCGACATTATTGAGGTCCTAAATGAATGCACTTGTTGATAATGTTAATATTAATAAACGTACCTCAAATTGCGCCCCATCTGCCATCCTCGCATCGCGGGGCGCAAAGCTTCTGACAGGTAAGCTCTGGCCATTTTCCGGCGCTTGTTCGCCTTGGGAAATGCGCGCTCCCAGGACCAAGCTGTGGGAGAACGCCAATCGCCCTTATCGATTGCTATCCTGGTGGCGTGATAATCATGCTTTTCCTGTTCCTGTTATCGGCGGCACCATGGGCAGAGTTTCTGCTGACTGCGAATAATTGATTACTGCATGCAATGTCTGAAGTAATAGTGCGTTCTACTCCATGGTTCCAGGCCTGCAGTGAAATATTGATTTTGCCTTTCGGCCGCATTTTCAGGGTGGTGATTGGAGATGGATATGCCCTAGAGAGGCCGTTGAATATGCCCTAGGAAGAGTCCGCGAGGCCGTTCATCAACTTGCGATTGGTAAAGGCTTACGGTAGAGCACCATGATTGACTCACGCAACTATGGAGGCGGTCCTGCTCATTTTTGATAATAGGGAAGGAATAATGGGGAAATGGGGGAGAATCACGAGTAAAACAGCCCTCGGTCGTGGGGGACGCGGGAGAATGTCTTCCTGGACAATAGTGGGAAGGCCTTGAGCAATACTTTTTGGTCAGACTGAACTTGGGATGACACAACGTGAGGGGATTTCGGAAAGAGTGATACCCATATTGACTGGCTGCTGTACAACGACGGTGGGTATGGAGCCTTTGAAGTCTTCTAATGACCTAAGATAGTAAACCTTTCAGGGGGTGATATAGTGAGTGTTCTCGATTTGAGGGGCAAGACTAACAGTGAAAACTTAATCCTGAAAACTTAGAAAACTTCATGAAGTAGTGAGCCTGACACGTCGCAAAGATCTTTTTAGAAACTCTCCGAAGAGTCGTCAGGACTTTGTCCTTGGCATGACGGTCGTCGGCAAACATTTCTCTCGGAAGGCCCGATTTGGAATCTCGTCACAAGAGAAGATGCCCGATGTTGTAATCAATAATAATGGGCCAGAAGTCAAGGACTTCTTTGCCCGTCTGACTTTGACGCCGGTGTGCAGAGTTTTCTAGTGCCGAATGTGGACGAAAAGTTTATGCCAAGATGCATAAATTGAAAAGGTTGATTTATGAAAGAAGGGGGGCGATGCTGAGCTTTACTCGTGCTCAGATATTCTTGCGCTGGTAGTGGCGGCCTGAGGATGAGAGCCCCTCAGATAGATTTAGACGTAGTTTGCGGGCGGGAGAGATCCTAACGACATGTGCTTCTTGGAAGGCCGTTCGGAGGTCTTGTCGGCATAAACAGGAACGAGGAACGACTCATATTCTCATTGCTCTGGCCTCGATGTCTCTGCGCAGCACTGCTCAGCTTAATATCGCCTGGAATCAAGTGTACACCGCCGCATTGCCTCCCTGAAAATATATAAAGTGGCTGCTTACAAGCGGAACTTTTGCTGCTGACGGCGGTCAGTGTATTATTGATCCTTCCCGTTCAGCTCTTGTCCAATTCCTGGGAGACATGCGGCGAAGTTCACCAAGATTACTCTCCCGGGTGGGCCCCGAGATTTGTCTTACGAGTACGGCTCCGTACAGGCGACAGGTCACTCCGTCTGAGTACCAAAATGAAGGTTACTTCTCCGATCCCCTGGGAAGATCCGGGAGATTTATTGTCGTATTTGACGATTGAGGCTCCGCTTCATAATTCCAAAAACGTGGTAAGTTATTTCCCTCCAGCCTTAAGAGCCCCTGGTCATGGTCGACGAGACATGTTTTGACCATACGATACCGCCAGGCGGGTAGCCCGAAGGATCCAGAACCGCTGGAATGGGAGAAAGGATGAAGCGAGAGAATGCAAAATGAGCGCTTCGACCCGTATTTTATCGTTCTGCGCCGTACTTTGACTCAATGTTTATTTACTCCACAGACTATTGACAGAGTAGTGTTGTCAAGAGAGTCAAGGAAACAGCTCGAAAACTACCGATATCCAAAGGTAGCGGGCTCACTCGAGGCTTTTATCCTTCTAGCGTACCAAGTTTCCAAGTTTGAATCCGGTCCGAAATCTTTCATACTTGGCTGTCGTCAAGTCGGGACCCTCACAATCTCCCATATCGGAAGGCGTTTTGATAGCACATTGCCGGGTACCGAGACACCTTTCTGATGCTGTCCAGCGCTTCCCCTGAATGCGTTCTATTTCCTGAATCCCGCGAGGATCCTCATTTCCTCCATCTGCATTCGAGCCTTAAAAGAAACATGGGGGGCTGAGATTATTCGCTGAGGTGAGCACGAACGACCAAGTGAGAAGTCGGCTCGATTAGGCAACATCAGCTCGTGTTCGCAGTGCCAAGGGCTCCGCAACGTTGCCGGCGTTACTCAACATGACTTGGAATTAAAGTGGGCACATTGCTGCCAACGCACCACTTGGAGCGCTGAGCGGGGGGTGGTAGGGCATGGCTTACTCAACATGCATGATAAGTTATACTTCGGTAACTCTATTAGTGGAGGGGTCGAAGCATGTGTGCAAACAGCGCAGACCTGCAGCAAAAACTAACACGCCAATTGACGATTAGTAGTCGAAGAGAGTTTGAAATCTCCATAAATGCCATGCCATCACAAACACGAAGTCTCGGACTCCGGCTGCTTAGTCTTAGGAGAGTAGCCGGGAACGAGATGAAATCTGATGTGGAGGAGAGAGAGAGAAATTGTGCGTCGCCGTTTCTCCTGGCTTACATGAATAATCAAAACACGATGCTTTCGATTCGCACGGTGGGATGTTGGGCGCACAGAGCAAATCAGATGTCTTTCTCTCGTGTCGGGGCTCGTGTTGCTAGCCGGTCTCGGACGGAAGTGGTGGTAGCGAGCGAATGAGGCTGTTTGAGTCGAGCTTTTTTTTTTCTATTTTTACACGGAATCCCGGATTTCCCAGCCTTGCCAAGGTGCTACTTCGAAGTACTTCGAAGTATCTTGCCCTCGCTCCAAGATGACGCATGATTTGCACAGATGTGGGGCCAAATGGCACTCGCTGGTTGGATGCAGTCCGACGCACAGCTTCGGCTATCCCTGCTCAAGTAACGCACAGGCCATGACGAGAGGTTGAAGGTGAGGGTGGAGTGACATGTGGATACGGCTCACTTTGGCCCGGCAGCGATGTACCTTTTGCTTTCGTATGGCAGCCTGTTGCAGCCTGCTCGCTTTCCATCCGCTTCGACTTGTAATTTTTTTAGCTTTGTTTAGCTTTGTTTTGGTGGAAAGTAGCGCAGAATCAGGGGGGCCGGGGGGATGCTTCCCACTTGGTCAGGCACAGCCAACGGCAGGGCCGTTTACCTTTACGAGCCTCCATCCAACGCTGTCAACGCACCTCCCACCTTCCACCTCCCACCACCTCGCCTGCCACACCTTAAATATTCCTGCCTCTCCCCCCGATTTCTTCCTCTCCTCTTCTTCATACACATCCAACCACCTTCGTTGTTCAGCTCTCCGTACAATAATACCCTGAGTTTTATCTCGTCCTTTCAGATACCACATCTGACAGCACCAACCCACTTTCGTTGACGCAACACTACAATCGTTCACCATCACCACCGCAATAATGAAGTCTGTTCAATCTCTCCTCCCCGTCTTCGGACTCGTCGCCGCCGCTCAGGCCTGGACCAATGGATGGAACTCCTCCAGCACAGCTCCCACCGGAGTTTCGTGGACCACTGAGACTGTTCTCACCTATACCACCTTCTGCCCCGTTGCCACGGCCATCACCACCAACGGCAAGACGTATACCGCCACAGCGTCGCAGACACTGACAATCACGGATTGCCCTTGCAAGATCTCCAAGCCAGTTCCTACACCAACTCCTGGCGTTTCTCCTCCTCCAGCTGGTAACGGCACTGCGATTGTCACCACTGTTGTTACTGCCTACACAACTTTCTGCCCTGCTCCAACCACCGTTGTCCAAGGAAACCAGACATACACAGCAACTAGCAGCCAAACGCTCACAATCACCAACTGCCCATGTACTGTGAAGTATCCTGCCACGACTACCACTGTCATCACCAGCATCCTCACAACTGTAAGTACTCAAAAACCTTCTCTACAAAGTTTGTCAGACTAACACGAAGCAGTACTGCCCTGCCCCTACCACCATCACCATTGGAACCTCAACTTACCCAGTTACCACTCCTGGTACCACTACCATCCCAGTAAGCAATTCTGAGACTTTGTTCAGAGCGTATTTACTAACTCTCGGAAGGTCGTGACTACCTCGAACATTCCAAACTCTCCACCAACGCCAACCGCGGTTGTTGTTCCAGGAACCACTGCTCCAAGTGCTCCAGGTTCTGCCACCAACAAGCCCTCTGCCCCAGCTTCCACCACTGGCCCTCTTCAAGCCAACTCTGGTGTGAAGACCACCTCCGGCATGGGTGCTCTTGTCGCTGGTCTCCTCGCCATGCTCTTGTAAATGGTCCTCATTCGGAACCTTTCGCTCACATGACGCGCCTAACGACATGGGTATAATGGTTTATAGAAGGCTGGGAGTACACGGACATTCATTTGAAATTTTGGAGCCTCGGAAGATTGAACAGAATTCATCAAACCTTGCTCATGTTACGATAGATCACAGTTCTCACGTACATAATTTTCAATTTTGCAGGAAGCTCAGCATAATACGCTAGCTCGGAGGGGACGGCAAACTTTGCTCTGGTCACAGGAGATCAATGATAATAATAAAAGCTTTTCAACTTCAATTCAATTCATTTGAAACTGTGCCCCATCATCTCATCGCTCAAAATTGTGAACTTGAACTTTTGCCAACTTCTCAGCTCTAGGAATGTTGCCTCGGCTTTCCAGACCCCCACACACATTTCAGAGAACCTCCAGAGGTACCACGAAACTACGAGCGCACTCATCTCAAACCTCCCCTGTTTTCAGCGCTTTCCCCTATTCCCAATCTGATCACCACAGTCAGACCCGAAACAGGATTCTGACCCCCGGCATTGAAAACACACAGATGTGGAAATGAACGGTGAGAAATCCTTTGGGGATAAGGTACGTAGGATGGCGAAGGATTTGGGTGAGGAGCACAGATGCAGGAACACGGGGGAAGGGATGTCATTGGGTGATAGAGTGTTGGGGGCCAAGGTTCGGCCAAGGCAAATGGACCGGGAGGTTTCGAGGGCGTGGCGAATGCTTTGGAGATAAGGCTCCATTACTCGTTGGAGGTGGGAGGTTATTGAGGACCGGTCGGGGGATCGTTTCGAGGGCTTGAGATGGTGGGTATGTAATACTTTACATTGAGAAACTAAGCATGAAGTTGGTCAAAGTATAGTATTCGGGTATCAAAACACAGAGACATACTTCTACACCTGTCTAAGAATGTCCCTCACCTCCCATCTCAAGCCTAACTCTGACTTCCCTCACCAAAGCCTTAGCTTCCTCCACCTCGACGCCATCCTGACATAACTCCGTCGCTAATTGCATTGCCCGTGTATAATCACCAGTCCTCATAGCAAATTTCGCCAGCCACATTCGTGCTTTCGACGTTGCGGCCGTGACTCCAGTTCCTGTGTCTCCTCCACCACCTCCACCGATCGGTCGAGATTCGTCGTCTGAGGATTGCGAGTCGGCATGGATGTTGATGACAGATGCTTCAAAATTATCCACTGCTCCTTCCTCCTGAGCAACACACATCTCCATATAAGCTTTCGCCTCTACCTCGTCATCCATCCTTTCATACATGCCTGCGATCTGCAGCAATACATCGGGATCCATCGTCGCCCCCTTTTCTCGACCTCCGCTGCCAAAGGAGCTTCCTACTCCGGCATCATAGTAGCTATCTGCAAGCAGTGCTCTCTTAAGAGCTTTGATACCTTCCAGGTCACGATTCATTTTCTGGAGACAGGATCCCACCGCCATCCACATTTTCCCGTCCCATGGTCTCAGACCTGCGGCACGCTTGTAGTACCACAGAGCATATGCGTGCATCTCGAGCACTTCGTAAGTCTGACCCAAGCCATACCAAGCTCTATAGTCCCTGCGGTTGACATCTACTGCTCTTCTGTACGATTCGATGGCGGCGTGAGTATTCTTCAACTCAACATACTCATGCCCCATGAGTGTCCAAGCGCTAAGGCATGACCTGTCGAGTGTCAGGGCGCGCCGGAAGTATTGAACTGCCTTTTCGTGAGATGATAGCAGAGAATAGTAGTTCCCGATAACAACGCAGGACTCGGGACGAAATTTGTCAACCGTCGAGCAGAGGTGAGCAAGAAATGATAATTTCGGTCGGAGATTCATGACGTAGAGTATGTTAGAGTAGTGATCTAGGGAATCAAGTCTGTGAGGATGCAGGGCGAGCAAATTGCTGAAATGAGCATCGGCGGCCAAGAAGTCTTTAATGTGATATGCGAGTAGCGCTGAGCAGGTGAGCAGAAAGGGGCTCGTTGGGAATATGGATAGGAGCTGGTCCAAGGAGGTTGAGAGGTTAGGAGTAGATTGATACAGTTCAAGAGAGGTGTGGAGGTGGAATATAAAGGAAACAATATTCTGTGGCAGGTGTTCTGATATTCGATTGAGCTAAGCAAATGTTAGTATGGGGATTCAAAACGAATATCAAAATTAAAAGGCTGTTACTGACATCCTCAACTCTGCCAATCAAAGAGGTCATCTCCAGCCAACATCCCCAGTTCATAGGATACAGGTGGACGCTTCTTATGAGCCAACGCATAGCTTCTTCTTCATTCTTATCCTTTGCTAAGACCATGCCGTAGCTATATCATTAGCAAGGTTTATGGAATCAAAGAAGGAAACTTACAGGTACTCAAGCCAACCTTGACTACCAACAACCTCGCCAGCTTCCGTCGTACGCTCTTGAAACCAGTTCTCCAGAAATCGACTTATGGTAACCAACTGCTTGTTGACCGTATTCCCTCCATCATGGGGACCCATGACCATTTCGCTGTCTTCGTCCTTTTTCTTCTCCCCAGACAGATATTTCGCGTACAAAGCCAGGAAGATGCTCTTCTGACTTAATTTTGGCACGATTGGTACCATTCTACCAGACGGCCGCGTTCTAGCTTTACCCTTCCCTTTTGGTGTTGCCACATTTTGAGGTGCATTCGAAGAGGTAGCTGATAGAACTCCAGACAATATTGTATCTGGCAGAAAGACAGCCGCGCAACGATCGAATTCCCGACAGTCAAAGAATGACTTTGCCAGAAGATATTGGTTTATTTCTTTTGCCTCCATTTGCGCCTCTTCGGGGTCCAGATTCCCAGTAACAACGATCGGAGGGAGGCCATCACTGGGAACTTCTGTCATCTGCGAATCCTCTGGTTCGGAGGCATCATCGGTATGTGGAATCGACGTCAAAAGCTCTGCAGCCCTATGAGAGTATCAGTAAATGAATCTTAGTTGATCTTAGGAATACTGACCACTTCGCAGACTGATACAAACATCTCTCAGAGCATTTCACGACCGCCTCTTGCAGGGCTGCTCTCAGTTGCGAGGTCTCTCGCTCAGTAAGAGCCATGATCCATGCAAAGACTAGCTCACCGTAAATACGAGATCTGTAAATTCAAAATTCATTGAGAATGAGACGCGGATGATTTGTTTGTCGCGTGCCTGCTGGTACTATCGCGGCCCGGTCCTCAGGTACAATCGACGCGCTGAGCGTCGGCTGTTATTGTTTCGGTATTGCACGGACTGAGATCGGTGGAATCGGGCTTCTTGCGGAAGTGGAGAATGCTGTGGTACGCCAGCTCAACAATATAAAGTTGGTCGTAGTTGTGGATCAAACAGCTCTTGTTGTTCTCACTTTTATCTTTCGTCGCAACTCCTCCAGCTGCGATTTACGAGGAACCGCGACCAAACAAACCCCTGCCTGCGATTCTCAGATTCTGCCACCCCGCCGTCTTGACCGCCCCGAAATTTGCTAGCCATCTTTGTTGATACCTTCCGGCGACCTTTCCCCTTATTGCCTCATAATCCCAAAGCTCTCTCTTCTTCCTCCTCATCCTTGATCAATACGAATCCATCGGTCGTTGCATCCTTTTCCACAGTTGCAAGACCACCATGGCGAAAACTACAACCCTCAAGGAATTCGAGTCGGTCTTCCCCAAGCTGGTCGAGGATCTGCTCGAGCATGCAAAGAAATACAATCTCCCCGACGAATTCGTTGCGTGGTACAAAGCCGTAAGTGTCACACAAAGTCCCCAGCCAAAACTGTCAGGAGTTGGAGGCTGACCAAACTATCTTCAGTCCCTCAATGCTAATACCATCGGTGGAAAATGCAATCGCGGCATGTCTGTACCTGATTCCGTCTCCCTCCTTCTCGAGAAGCCCCTCTCGGAAGAAGAATATTTCCTGGCAGCAACACTGGGATGGATGACCGAGCTTCTACAAGCCTTCTTCCTTGTCTCCGACGATATCATGGACAGCAGCATCACTCGTCGCGGCGCCCCGTGCTGGTACCGTCAGCCTCAAGTCGGCATGGTCGCCATCAACGATGCTTTCATGCTGGAATCCGCCATCTATTCGCTCCTCAAAAAATACTTCCGCACTCACCCCTCATATGTTGAACTCATCGAGCTATTCCACGAAGTAACATTCCAAACCGAGATGGGTCAATTGTGTGATCTCCTCACAGCCCCCGAAGACAAAGTCGACTTGAACAATTTCTCTATGACCAAGTACCAATTCATTGTCATCTACAAGACTGCGTACTATTCATTCTACCTTCCGGTTGCTCTTGCTCTTCACCACCAAAACATTGCAACCCCCAAGAACTTGAAGCAAGCCGAAGACATCCTCATTCCTCTAGGCGAATATTTCCAGATCCAAGATGACTATTTGGACAATTTCGGCCTTCCCGAACATATCGGCAAGATCGGTACCGACATCTTGGACAACAAGTGCTCGTGGCTTGTCAACCAAGCTCTGGCGATTGCCACCCCTGAGCAACGGAAAATCCTCGAGGAAAACTATGGTCGCAAAAACAAGGAGAACGAGGCCGTTGTAAAGAAGCTCTACGATGACCTGAAGCTGGAGCAATTGTACAAGGACTATGAAGAGAAGCGTGTGGGTGAGATCAAGAAGATGATTGCGGAGATTGACGAGTCCGAGGGCTTGAAGAAGACCGTCTTCGAAAGCTTCCTGGGCAAGATCTACCAGAGGAGCAAGTAATTTGTGATGTTAAGGTGGTGATGATCATTCATGAAAAGTTTCTTGAGTGCCCACTGGGTTTTGTTGCTGCTCAGTGCTTTGTGGCTGTCCACATCATAGACCTTTAGCCCGGGCTTTGTTATACCCCATCCGCGTCTCATCGCTTGACTAGAGTTGCAATGATATGTTCCAGAAAGCATAGTTAAATTACTGCTTTCGAAATATTAATCTCTTTTTTTCCCCTCGAAGCTGTGGATGCCGCGTTAATTGGCATCTAAGATAATAAGATTCCTTCTCACGAGGGCGATCATAAGCATGTATCAGTAGTCCGTCGAGCTCGTCGTTGACTAAGAGTGCTTGGGCTGGATGGTCAGGTTCTGGAGGAACAGACAGCCTGGGCCGGCCCGGCCCTGCCCTTTCCGGAACCCTTTCTTGATTCCCATTTGATCTGCGACATTATTATACTTTATGCCAATCACTCCGGTGGTATTCATATCTCAATTGGTCTATCAGTCTGAAGCTATCCCTACTTCATGGCAGATATCAATCCCACGCTTTCTTCTTCTCTGCTGCCACTGCCTTCACCATCTTCTACATTAGATCCGGATCTCTGCCCCAATTCTGTTCCCTGCTCGGCATCCTCTTCCTCTTCCTCCAATGCCTCACTGCAAAACCTTTTCTGGCAGGCTTCAATGGCGTTAACCAACCCCATACCAAGCACAACGAAGGGAGTCATTGGCAAAGCAAACACCCAGGTGAAAAAGAATGCCTCTGTTATAGGATACTTCTTCTTCGCAGCCGGACCCCACAAGTCCCGAAAGAGCATCATCCAACACGAGACGCCCGTCGACGCCCACATACACATCAAGCCATAGAAGATCCAAAAAATTACTCGAGGGACGGTAGACACTGGGCTGAATGACTCGCAAAAGATAATGGCTTGGATGTCGAGAGCAAGGAAGGTGATTGAGGTGAGGAGCGCGATGAAGATGCAGCTTCCCATAACAAACGAATGCGCTGATGAACGCTTGACTTTCGGCATTTGGGGCGCTGGTGTTACAGTCTCTGTGGATGGCGGTTGATATGGCGGAGGCTCATCTGCTGCTGGGCCGTCCGCCGCAGCCTCGACGGTGCTCGGAATGGCAGTAGCCTCGACGTCGCCCGTTGCTGGGGTCGTTGTTGGCACCGCAGCCGGTTTTGCATCTCCAACACCTGGCGTGACTGAGCGAAGCCATGCCGTTAAAATGGCAGTCAAGATATGTAGGATGAAGAAGAGCAGGACGGGAAGTCCGTCGGATATCTGGCCGAAGAATGACGCATATTGGCGGCAGCTTTCGCTGTTCTGGGGATGTTCGGAAAAATCAAAGGCCATTTTGTCCTCCTAACGGTAATAAATGCGCTGAGTGTCCTGCGATGTTTTGTACATGTTGAAATGCGGGGCATTCACCTTTTTAAGGGCAGGTGTTACGTGAGGGGCTTCTAGCTCCAGGCAGCAAGGTTGAACCTGCGCCACTGGGGCGAAGCTGCTGGGCTGATATCATCCAACATGTCGCAGTATTTCGAACACCAAAACATTGCAAGTGTAGCCGAACTCGATGTGAGTTCTGGTCAGCGGAGCAAATATTGTTTAATTGCAAGGCAGTACAAATTTTCCCAAGAACGCCCACAAATCACACCCTCTTACATTCCAAATTCTCCATCAATCAAAAACTGCACAAGGTCCCGGTCCATAGAACGTTCCGTTACCTGGAGATGTAATATTGTATACCCCCAGAGGGCACCAGTCCGTCGCGTCTCAGTGTTATTGCCTTGACTTTCTGTCACGATAATGCAATTCCCGTCATTGTGTTCATACACAAAACACTTGGAGCCAACGGCGAAGCATCGAGCACAACAGTCATGATCTGGCATTTGTCCTAGGTTAGAGACGGCCAGGGTGACGTCGTGGGATACACCTCCAGCGAGGTATTGGTATCCATTGTTCTTGACAGGATCGCAAACTGTTTTGTATTAGGATTGCTTGGTTGTTTGTGTGACTTCTCGTGGAAAATCACTTACCGGGAACAACAGTAGCATACGCTGTCTCAATAGCTACTACCTATGTTCACCGTTAGTTTGTCTCAATGGTTTCTGGAAGATACGCCTACTGGGGTTGGAGCAGTAGTGGTGCTTGTTGTAATTCCAGCACAGGAGCAAGCACTGGAGTATGCGGCAGGATCAGCGCAACCTGTTGCGTATGGAGGGACGTTGCCTTGTACTGTGACTTGACGGGGTGCGATGGCTGCTCCTGGGGGAGGTACAAGGATGAAGTCTAAATTGGCGTCTTGCAGAACGATATTGTTGACTTTCTGTGCTACATCTCTCTTTACATGTGCTGCGGAAACTGATGCGCTGATGCTTGCGGCTACGGTCGATCCGATTATCGAATAAGTGAGCGATGAAATGGTAATTGTACTGGTTCTTTGTAACTCATTAGTGATTTTTCAATGCTCTACATACACATATGCATACGGTGTTGCTGGCGTTACAGTCTGAATCATGAAACTTGAGCAGTCTGCGGTGCGGAGGACCTGACTCGAAGAATCGCCAGGTTTGCCTTCATTAATACTTTAGAAACTATTTTAAAATGGTTCGAGGTCAGAACAGGTGCTCACAACGACTTCCCGTTACTGCTCCGGCACAGCTATCAGGCGTACAAGCATCGCGGTGTTGAAGTCTTCCCGCTGCGCTCGGTGTAAGGAACAGAACGAGTAGAGTTTGAATATAAAGCATATTGAAATTGTAGTGACAGTATTTGGTGAGTTTCCATTGATGTTTCGCAGCGATGCTGAGGTTGGTTGTGGCAATCTTCAACGGGTCATACTGATTTAATAGTATATTGCCTTCCCTTCAGTCGCGCATGCAGAACGCGCATTGCGCGACATCGATCCCCAAATACAGAATGTTGAACTATATTTCCGTTGCTATGCGTTGTTCCTGAATCCCCAATGAAGTCATCTGGGCAGGAGAATCGAATTCCATCAGATGTGGAACATCCACGCGAGGAACGTGAGTCGTGTTCCAACTATAACACAGGTTCGAACAAAAAGTCGTCACAGTTGAATGATCAGTTTAGTGTGCTTGATACTCCATTCCCAGATATATGAAATTGTTCGTGTCCCGGTCTACATGTATTTGCCACAATTCCCGCTCGTTCCCAAAGTCAACCCCTCACTTTGTAAGCATCATACTCACAGTGTCATTAAAAAGGAGGGTGGGTTTTTCTCTTCCAGTAATGAAAGTAGCAGACTATCATATCTTACAGTAATAAATCAACGGTCCTGCACTGCTCTTCGATCGAAGCCGGACCCCAGTTCCTTCCTCCTACTTCAAACCACTTTAGGATGGAACACTCCTGGATTTCCACGCCAGCGATTGCCGACCTTTCCCAAAATTCTGGTAGCCGCTGATTTGTATTCCTTTGATGGGGTGTGTGCGGTGGCGTGGGGATAAAATTAACGTTCGTTCCATCCATCAGAACTACTCCACATATTCTCTAAACCGAAGGGCACTAAAAGCTTTGTATCGTGATACTAGATGCTGCTGCTATTGGATGAACTATACGCCCAGTCTTCTTTGAGTGAGCGTGGTTGCTTTCGGTGCTCTCATCACGCTTGCTGTTCCTTGCGTGGGAAGACCTAGGACAGACCCGCAAAATAAAAGAGGCACCTATGGAGTTGAGTACTTTCGAAGAACATGCGTATTTGGCCCTGATAGCTGGGATGTTTACCAGTCTCGCTGGGTTGTATGCGGGGTGCCATCGAGACTAAAACGAATGCGGCAGATTTCGACTAGAAAGGTCTAAATCGTATTATCCTATCGGTTTAGAGAAGAAAAGTATGGGGAGAATATGCGATATGATTGGCCTACAGGATTGCAGGATGTGTGACAGTTCGATTAAAATGCTACGTGCCTATGCTAGGATGGAGTCCATGCTGTTGGTCATACTTCGATGACACTACTCCGAAGTGGAGTGCGTCGATTCCCTTGCGGAAGGCGCGGGCTAGCTCGTGCTTCTAAGTCGCATTGGTAGCAGTTCCATTGACATCCTTGATGCGACCTTCAATGGCAATGTTGACAGGGGACTCGGTGTAGACATAATTCGTGAGAACTTGATCCTGAGTATCAAGGACAACAAGGTCCGTTTTTGGTTGAAAGATATTATCTCCTCCTAGTCACTCTGAGCAGAATAATTCATTGTACTCGCAGTGCTATACATACCTCCAGCAAGAAAATCTAAGGTAACAATATTGTAAGTCTCCGTCATTTTCAGTTGGTCGGCCCCGATTTGAACCCCAACCAGCTTTGTGCCTGCTGGGTTGTTCGAGTTGTAGGTGATATTGATTCCTTTGCTCACTTGAATGGCGGATGTCACTGGCCTTTGGTTGAATTGATTGGTTTTTGAGAAGACACCCTCGATAGTCTTCCACAATTCATCCCCTGCTACTTGGATTTCAACAATGGAATTCCCAAATGGGAAGGATGTTAGTATTTCGCCCCTCGTAATGGACCCAGCATCAATACTGGCACGAATTCCACCGGCGTTGATAATCGCAAAATCTGCCGTCGTTGATTGATTCAGCCTACGTGGTAAAACCAGGGTGTCAGTGTACCATTTCTGTAATAGCCACCAGGGGAGAAAAGTCTTTGAGAATTTTGCCCTTACCGATATGTAAGCATAGCGTCAGCCATAAAATCACCGAGGAGACCTAGAAGGCGCATCAGTAACCTGGTTCCAACGAGAGCTTCTGATGTGGCACACACATTCCCGAATTTGGCAAGTTGTTTGGTCTAGATCGACTTCTGATAGTCCAACTTCCTCGGCGGCAAATGCTTCAAATGGCTTTCGCCACTCGTTTATTTGAGCCTGAAGCTCTGGGTCTTGAGTGGTGGTATTATCTAGATGTATAGGCGCTCCATGATAAGATAGTATCTTGCCCTGTGCATCATACGTGACATCAATGTAGCCTAGATACTCTCCCCAACCTAGTCAAAAGTCAGTCATCAGAGCCAACAGCACCAGATGTTAAGGACTGACGGTATCTACCCATATTCAATTAGCTCTCGTTCCTTTTCAATAATAATAGTAAGTTGTTGAAAGAGATGTCGAATGTACTCACGCGGTCACAATAAATACCTCGTCGCTATCCTTGTTCTTTACAATTGTTGGATACTTGCCCGTCGCGCCTTCCATGTCACCAAGTAGAGTGTGGCTATGCCCACCCATAATGAGCTGTAGTCCAGAAACGGCAGCCGCAAGCTTCTGGTCTTCTTCGTATCCAATATGCGTAATTGCGGCAATTCGAGTGATATTAGTTGTCGATTTGATCAGATCAATCGTCTTCTGAACAGCTTCAACTGCATCGGTGAATTTGGTTCCATCTCCCGGAGATGAGATGGAAGGAGTCGTCTCCGTGGTGACACCAATCACAGCAAGCTGATGTTCCTCATAAATATGGAAGGGTTTGATAGTAGAATTCAACACCGGGTGATTCGACTCAATGTTGGCCGAGATGATCGGAAAAGTAAGATTCTTGAGAAAGGCGCCAAGCTTGTCGTCACCGCCATCAAATTCGTGGTTCCCAAGAGTCATAGCATCGAACCCAAGTTGATTTATAGTTTCAGCAATCTTTTCGCCACCGTAGTAGCTGTAAAACAAAGTACCCTGAATGCAAATCAACCATCTTGTTTGTTTGAGTGAAGGCAGACATCGTGATCTTACCTGAAACTCATCGCCAACGTTCAGGAAAAGACTATTCTCATGGCCTGGTCTTGTTTCTTTAAGCATATGCTGGACTCTTGAATACCCGCCAAAACAGCCTCGTGACGGGTCTGTACAGTCAGTTCCTGACGATCTGAACTGATCTAAGTGCGCGTGCACATCGTTGATGTGATAAAATGCTGTCTTGTTCTCAGTAACAGGCCTTCTAATGAGAATGGATACCCACAGATATTATGTGCTTCGCCAACGGTTCTCTTTCCCAGGCTTCGTTGGCTAAATAGAATGTCTTCGGTGGCTGTGGCACACGCAAGGATACTAAGTAGATATCCGACTGGAGAAACTTGGGATCTTCCAACGAACTTCATGATGACGATGAGGGCTCAAGTCACAATATGCCGGCCACTTGACCAATCCGCCAAAGCAAAATGGTAGTGGGTGAGATATATACTCCGTGAAAGTCGTAAGGCCAAGAATTTGAATCTCTTGGCCTTTACGAGGGTCTCCCACACGTGGTGGGCATCACCTAGAGGTTCCGATGCCAAGTTTCCATGGTTCCACCGAGTATTTACCTTGTCTATCTCCTTTATTAGGCCTCGGCCAACACCTAATTATAAGAAACCTTCTGGTGGGGACGGGCTCCTTGACCTGGCATGCTAATGCGAATAATGGATGTCATGGAATACACTTGGACTGGATGTCGATTTGAGATGTCGACGCGCAAAAAATGAGCGGGGCGGGTCGCCACATGAAACGGCAGGCCCGGTCCCAGAAATTCAGCGTGCACAGGCATCCGTATCGCACGCCAAGCTCAGATTTCCAGGTACCAAGGCAACGCTGTCGCGGGGTCTCCGCTACCTGCCTACTTAAGTCTGGACCCCGCGGATCTCAACTCCAAAATCACATATCAAGTATGCTTGAGCTTCCAATACGGCGACTTTCGGCGTTGGGGCTGGCATGAGTAGGAGCTGAGCTGGCTGCCCTTCAAGATTTATCTTGGCTTCCCCGCCACTTCCTCCTGAGCGCGTCAACGATCGATTGAAATTGACCTGTCCGGGTCTGATAGGCTCCTCCGTTCAGGAACGTCTACGCTGCCAAGTCCCTTAATATTTCATTAGTTGCCAAGATGTTTTCCGGCCATGAACGTGGTACTGGTTGATGCCATTGGTTGGCTGGCTTACCATGGGCCGCATTGCACATCAGAGGTGGCCAAATGTGAGTACCATATCGGAAAATGATTTAAGACCATTAGATATGCTCGATGTTTACACCTGCTCCGGCTCTCCAGAACCTTTCATATTGGACAAGTCGCCAAGATGAGGTTTTCTCCTCTCTTCGTTGGCTTTGTTGCTGCTTTGTTTCAATTTTGGTTGGCATCAGGGCTAAGCATCTCCGAAATAAATGGCCACAGGTTTCTTTCATCCTACGCCGGTCAGTCCGTCACAGGCGTGAAGGGTGTGGTCACTGCCAAAGGCCCGAGTGGTTTCTGGATACGCTCTACGACACTAGATCTCGATCACAGGTCCTCCAATTCCATTTACGTCTTTGGAAGCACTTCCCGCAAGAATCTAACTACTGGAGACGTGATAACCTTGGATGCTACTGTATCTGAATATCGATCCTCGTCGGCTTATTTGTACCTTACCGAACTTACGGCGCCCAAGAACATTGCTGTTGTTGCCAGGGAAGCCAAGGTCACGCCAATAGTCATTGGAGAATGGCTTTTGAAATGGCCGCCGACCGAGCGATACACGTCCTTGGACAAGGGAGACATTTTTGAGCTGCCAAACAACTCCAGTCAAGTCTCCGTTCAAAATCCAAGCCTGCAGCCTCTGATCTACGGATTGGATTTCTGGGAGAGCATGTGTGGAGAACTGGTGACCGTTCGAAAGCCAACGGCCATTGCCAAACCCAACTCTTACGGGGATACGTGGGTAGTCGGGTCTTGGAGAGCTTCAGGCCGGAATAAACGAGGTGGCCTGACTCTTACAGATGGGGGTAAAGTTTCTTTCCATGTTGAAAGCACAATTCGAAGCATTTGCTGATTGAATCCCAAGATTCGAACCCTGAAGCAATTCTCATCGGTGACCCATTGGATGGCTCGAACAACCCCAAAGGGACAAGACTCGGTGACTCTTTACAAGATATCACTGGTGTTGTGACACAAACCTTCGGTAATTATGTTACCCTCCCACTGACAGCCTTGAATGTCACCGGGTCCGCGCAGCCGGCACTGCCGCCGCCAACGACGCTTGTTTCCGGCGGAAGTTGCAGGAAGCTCTCAGTTGGGTCATACAACGTTGAGAACTTGTCTCCTAAGTCTTCTCACCTGACCAAAATTGCGGCCCATATCGTGGATTATCTGAAGACTCCGGACCTGGTGTTTCTGCAAGAAATCCAAGACAATAATGGCGCAACAAATGACAATGGTAAGGGTTTGTCTTGTTTCTTCGAATGCGCTTAGAATTTCATCTATGAATCCCCACTCCCTATGGGACACCCAATAGAAGATTCCCATGCAGACCGATGAGCAGTACGGGGACCGCCTATCAATATGTCTCTACCAAAACTTTGAAACATCTTGCTAACGAAATGTAGTGGTCGACGCCAATCTGACTTTGTCAACTCTTGTTGAAGCTATTCGTGTGTTATCTAATCTTACCTATGCCTTTGCAGACGTCAACCCTGTGGACGACCAAGATGGCGGCCAACCTGGAGGCAATATACGCGTTGCATATCTGTATAACCCGGCAGTTCTTCGCCTCCGAAATCCAAACCCAGGATCCAGCACAGATGCCAATGCGGTTTTACCTGGACCAGAGTTGATGTACAATCCAGGAAGAATAGATCCCTCAAATACGGCGTGGACAGCAAGTCGAAAGCCGCTAGTTGCTGCGTGGGAGACTTTGGATGGGAGAAACAAGTTCTTCACTGTTAATGTTCATTTTGGGAGCAAGGGCGGTGGATCGCCAATTCAAGGAGATGCAAGACCACCTGTAAATGGGGGTGTGTATGATCGACTTGCCCAGGCAAACTTGACAGCAGTGAGTCAAATTTACCTCATGATACCTTATAGAGAATTAAATGATTATCAGTCTTTCATCGCCTCAATCCTGCGCGAAGATCGCAACGCAAAGATAATCACAAGCGGCGATTTCAACGAGTTCACCTTTGTCGCCCCGCTCGAGACCTTCAAAACCGTGTCAACCCTTCAAGATCTCGATGAGGTTGCACGAATAGAGAAAACCGAACGCTACAGTTACTTATTCGACATGAATTGTCAAGAACTAGATCATATGTATGTCAGCAAAGCGTTGGCGGCTGAAGCAGAATTTGAGCATATCCATGTCAATACTTGGGTCTCGTATGCTGATCAGATTTCTGACCATGATCCAAGCGTAGCGAGATTCAATGTCTGCTCTGATTAGGAAGGGGGAAACAATGGATGATCTATTCTAAAAGCGGCTCAAGACTGAGCTTTCTTTTCTTTTTCGGTGTGCAAAGAGATGTGACGGGTGCTCGGTCACACCTGTTGGATGCTGAGCTACCAGAACTGACACGTCGACGAAAAAGGAAGGGCCATGCCGTCAATTCAATAGAAGTTCGTGGTTGTGGTCGCGGGAGCTATCTACTAACCTCTTTCATCTGCAGCCTTCCCATTGGCTCTCCATCCCGTACGCCGGCTCTTGCCCAAAGTCTCCGAGTGGGAGCAGGGTTGTGATCCGGTAGTGCCGGCATGCGTACGCTACGCACCGACAGTTGGTTGTCTCGAGCAGAACGAGCTGGTATTTGTATTCTTAATCTGGCATCATGCAATCATACGGCGGTGATCGTTAATATTTATGGATGCGGCGCTCAATGCTTACGAAAAAATACCGGTTATGGGATAGCTGCAAGTGCAATTGTTGCCTTCAGGTGCGGCGTATTTGGGGATGACACCCCTTGAAGTTGTAAAATTAGACCGGTTACACAAGATGCTTCTTTGTAGCAAATCAGATTCCTCTCATGCAAGAAGCGAGTGGCGACATGCAAGCCTGTTGGCTAGATATGGAAGGACCATGCAATGATTACGACCATGCCCCTCACTCTCCGTCAATCGCTTTTCAGGGTGCCAGGGAGTAAGGACAAGGATGTATGGCGCCCGCACCCTCGTGCCCCAAAAGTATATCAAGATGGGCGTCATTCCCTCAATTTATTCTTCAATGCTCAGATATACAATTTTCTGGTCTTTATTTCACCGAGGAAATATACCCAGGTTCTTGGATCTATGAACTGTTCAGAATGCGCGCTAGCAACATCATACAAATTGTCCTGGCCTTCGCCACCACAGCCTCATGCTATGAAGATTTCCAGGCGCGGAATTTGCGAACAGTTCAAACCATCTACAATCTAACGGTTTATCCCAGTATTACTCTAAAATTCCCTAATTCCACGGCTCCGAACTAATATTCCTCAGACAACATCCCCATAAGAACCAACGGCTCTAAAGCCGTCCCGGCCGGCTTGTTCGCCGAAACAGCATCCGGCCGAGTCAGCCCCGTAGGGAATTTCTCCGGTCTCGAGGACAGCATCGAGTACTTCTTCGCTCTAGCGCCTGTCCCCTCCCCCCCGCTCTACAATGCATTCGGAGCTGCGCCCGTCGTAGAATTCACGTCCGGATGCCCTGAAGTCGCTGCTTCGGTGGTATACCTTCAGGGCCATGTGTTTAATGAGAGTTTGCCGAATAATGGGCAATACGTGAATTCGCTGAAACAGGTAAGCTGCCGTTGATATGCCAATACGAGAAGATTTGGGCTGATGAAGCCGCGGTGGCATAGATTGCGTTCTGGAGATTTGACGACACGGGAGCAGTGCTGGCTTATGATGCTTGGATCCCGAATCTGAATATATGGGCTGCATTGTCAAGTGGATTAACCCCGGAACAGTTTGCTAGTCCACAGGTTCAGCAGGCTGGTATTCAAAACCTTTGTGGCGCTGTTCAGCAGCGATGCGTTGGGGCTGACCAGCAGTATACCGAGTACGTTGCTCCCTTAGTATTAGTATGATTGAGTGGTGATACTAATAACGAGAGTAGTGTGGACGAATGTATCTCGACACTTTCAGAAAAGCCCTTTGGGAGTTATGATGAAGCCTGGGGAGTAAGTGAAGATGAGGTCTTTCATTTTTGGCTAGCTTCCTGTGATCAAGTTTCCGCATTCGTTTGAGCACTTACCATACTTTGCCCAGAAGAGGGAACAATCCTTCCTTCAGTTTAGAGCGTTTCTCCAAGAAGCAATAACTGATATCCACTTTCTCTAGGACAACATTGTCTGTCGCAATATTCACCTCCAACTCACCACATTACGACCCGATGTACACTGCCCACACGTAGGTCCAACTGGTGGCGGAAAATGTACATACGAAGACTACGACGATGCATACTTTGCCAGTGATCAGAGGATCTTCGAACAACCGCAAGGGCAAACGTTTAGTTGCCCTGGTAGAAAATACTAGTCAAGCGTACAAGAACGAACCTCGGGGTAATATGGTAATATCTTACTAGACAGACTCCGTTGGAGCTTATTTTATACAATGGTACATGCCTGGAAAGATGCCCTCTCCAAATCCCTCTTTTGGCCAGACTGGTCGTGGAAAGCTTAAATATATTGAACTCTCGTTCCACTCGACATGGTACCGGTAACTATGACATGAACGATGAAGGCTGCGTGACGAAACGGGATGACAATTTAAATGGAATAGGAATGCGTGGCGTCGACTTCTGAAATGTTGATGCTATTTTGCTTGGCAAATCCATCGAAAGCGTACATGAGAGCCTTCTTACTCTGATTTTACGATGTCGATTGGATAGAAACAGTGGAATATATCTAGTATAAGACAATAAACAGCTTGAACAGAGGACTTTCTCGACAGTAGTCATTAGCAAGTGAAAGTAGCGAATGTAGTTAGTACTGGTAGCAACACGCACATCGTGATCACGGCAACAAGGTGGAAGACGCAGTTGGTTGGTGTGAAATATCATCATTGATGTCGATGAAGAATACCTCACAAACTCAAGCGCCATGCGCGAGTCTCGAGAAAAGATAACGCTGTAACCATGCCCAACGCTAGAAACCAAATTCCCAAACTCCTGCTCTGCATCTTATGTACAAGACTCGTCAGAGCACACGAGCCGATTTTGTCTACCACCCATCACCTATCACCAGCGATGTGGTCTTCCTTCATTAAACACTCCTTCCTCTCTCGCTCCAGGCGTCTCAGGCAGATGACTGAGAAGATTGTGATGACCGAGCCGATCGGCTGCTATCCATGCTGCCAACACTCGATTCGGTATCTAGGTTTCCGTGTGCATTGGTGCCCATGCCGTTTGGCGACCTCCTCCGCGCTGACTTCGAGGCAGCTTCCATTTGCTTTTGAGTATGTTGATGCATGGATCGTGCGTATGATGAGAGGGAGAATGTGGAGTCCATGTCATATTCCTGAGGAGAGGAGGCAAGTGTGGCGCCTGCTTGACGGTATTGTGAGGACGACATTGTTAGTTGTAGAGGGTTGTTGTTGTGAGTTGAAGCAGGAAAGCCGTGGAAAGAGGCTTAAGAAAGGAGACTCGTTCGAATCAATAGATTGAGACAATAGATTGAGAGATTGGGGAAGTTTAAGGTACCGATCCTTGTATGCAATATTCTTGAATAAGAGACACTTTTTTTGAACCAAAGGGACTCGCAGTCCTATATACTTCGCCGGCACTTGGAGGCATGTTATTAGGACCCCTACTCCACTGCTCTTCACCTCCGCACTAGGGCAGTCCCTATTCTCGTAAAGATCGCTCTTGACTTTAGCCTCGATCCTGAAGCCCTGGTCTGTCTGCGTTACGATCACCCAATCAATTACGCCCCCAGTTTGAGAGACAAAAGACTACGATGCATAAAGGTAAAACCCTGCTGATCAGTGGGTGCAACCGTCATAAGCGATGTCATGGTTGGTGGCGGGCCAAGGGCCCCCTTCGCGAATCAGTTGAGGCAAAGACCGACTAGAGCATGCAAAATAGAGACTAAAAGGACCCTTAAAAAGGGGAATTCGCATTAGACAGTGGGTGACTCAAGGGAGCCTCGGACTAAATACAGAGTTGCAGAGTACATGGGATTTTGAAAATCTGATGGTACTACGGAGTATAGTAGTGAGCGGGGTGATTCATAGTGCAACTCTGATGGGCCGGTTCACTCGAAGCATCAAGTCACACCGCATCGTGCCACTCGTACTGTCCTACAGCGGCAATACAAATAAATGAGACAACGATGTCGACGTACGTCGAGGCTGTAAGATGACTTGGGACGATAGGCAGAGAGAGCATTGTATCATGGAGAAGCGTGTCAGGTACTGGGATGGCAACAACAGAAATGTCATAATTGTGGGGTGTGACAGGGAAAGCAGAGGTCGATCCACGCAAAGCAGACATGGGAAATTGGTTGCTGATGCTGATGGATGGCATTGACCCCCGGACGGGCTGCAGGATGCAGTACTGTACTGTACTGTATGCAAATCTCCATCATTTCTGTCCGAGTAACAATGGTCCGTGGTGGAGGATCGACCTGCATCATTCTCGTCAGAATACCAGCGCTGTGGATGGCAACTCCAACCACTCATGAACATGAACGTGAACGTGAACGTGAACGTGAATAACTAGACGACGGCAACGCGATTCATAGATTGGAGAAAAGTCGAAGTCGAAAATGACAGGCAGAAGTAGAAGTATTCAGTCATGCCATAATCATAATCATAATCATAATCATAATCATAATCACTTTGGAAGGACCCTTCCGGAGTCACGATCAGGGTCCACCACCACCACCAGCGCTCACAGTTGACGTTGATTTCTTCACTCCTCCTCACCCTCACCCTCACCCTCACCCTCATCCTCACAAGATTCCCTTCCCGTCCTGGCGCAAACGTGGCAGGGGACAGCCGTCGAGACATCATACCAAGCCGGTCCTCGTCATGAAGACCCTTTGTGCATGGCGCTAGCAAGGGATGAACTGTAAATGAACAGTAAGCGAGTCCACTTGATCCCCATCATGGAGCGGGAGGAAGGGGCTAAGTGGGGGCGAGATGAGACAAGGGTGTGCAGCCGTTTCTGTTTAAAGAAGCTCCCGCGCTGATCTTCGCATCCTCAGCATCATCTTCTCCTCGACACTGGACTGGACAGCCGCAAGAAAATGCGGGTTCTGATGTCTCTGATGTCTCTGATGTACGCATACCCGTAGCGCTGCCATGGAGGAGACGGAGACGGAGACGGCTACAACGACCCGGAGCGTGAAGCGTGAAGCGTGGAGAGAGTGGGGAGAGAGTTCCATGATGATGTTGCGATGATGTTGCGATGATGCTGCTGATGCCAGAACTACTGCGTACCGCGCCGCACACGGTATTTTGGGACCTGGTGGACTCAGACTGACACTCACACTCACACTCACACTCAGGGGGAGCCTTTGCTCCAGCCTCCCGTGCGCAATGCATTCCAGCCTCCCAGCCTCAGTTGACGTCGCCGACCGTGTCATATCATGGAGTGCGGTCAACAGTGGGGTTTGTTTACACGGCGAGGCAGACGTCAACGTCAAATCCCGGATGGATACTTCCTACTTCCTACTTCCAATTCCTACTTCCAGTACAGCAGGAGAGAAGTCCCGAAGAAGATGTCAAATCGCAAGCGTTGCTCGTCGGTCCCAGTCCATCTCTAACTGCGGTACGAGTGAACGCTTTCTGACGTTCCGACAAGACATCAGAAAGCTACAGTAAAATGATGCCATGGGATGATGGGGATGATGGGGAGCGTAACCAGCCTAGTTTTCAACTTCTCGTCCATCGTCATCAGAGACTCTCACCGGGCCTTCAACTTCGTCCCGTCTGCGCTGCAAGCTTTTTTATTCTAGAAGTAGGTGCTGCTGAACCTGTCATCAAACTTGTCAATTAAGCGGTGACCTGCATATCGGTTCCATCTCCTTCTCTTCAAGGCCCTGCGCTTTGCGGCTGTAAATCCCGTTGCTGTTGTGTTTCATCGGGCTGCCAGTGTGGCCATCGACCGATCGATCAGCACTCTGCTGTCATGGGTGCTGTCAATTCTCGTGATTTCGTCAACAAAAGCTTTGACGGAGTACTTCCTCCTTCAATCACTCCATCATTCTGCTGAGAACTTGGACATTGACCCAGAGAGCCAGAACGACGCAATTATATGAGTCGCGCATCGAGTCCGGCTCCGCGTAGTGATGAGGATGTTCAGCCTGATCGATGAAGGGAGGTGGCGAGACCAGTGAGGTCATCCACTAGCAGATGCTCCATTAGCAAGGCTGTTCACGGCTCAAACTGCGCAAGACCTCGGATTTTTGATGCAACCAATCTCAACACTGGAGCTTGAATCGAGACCAATGGTCTGTATCATCGAACGGTGCCTTCTACGAAGCTTGTGGTCGGCTCATGATAAATATAAGTCCGTACGTATAAGCGTCTCTAGCTTCCACCAAAACCTATAGATAGCTTCGATTGATGTTCCTCTCAGGTTCCTCTCGGGACAAATAATACTAGCAGTAGCTGAGTACTGTTTCTCGTTCATTGAGATGGTGATTTACATTGTGATATTCCAACACAATCAGCCGAATGACCGAATGACTTGCCTCGCCATCGAAGGCACGTCAGAAGGGATAGTGCTGTGTGCTTTATTATTCTTCCACGAACAGCCAGGCTATGAGAACAGACGAGGTACGTCGAAAAAGCTCGTTCAATGATGCTGTCTGCTCGAGACGCTTCGGGATATTGGGGGCATTCAGGTTTGTAGTGCGCCAAGTCTCGGTTCATTCCATGGACATCAAGATGAAAGTGGGTGATGTCAAAATTTTGAGAGGATCATAAATGTTCTCTTTGTTTTGTGTTGAGAAATCTGTAGCTTGCCTTTCTTACTGCATGATCAGAACCCCGAATCGGGTCATTCGTTGCCTAGCAAGAGCAATATTTCTTTCGGCGATAAGCTGCAGAGAAATGATGTCTGTTACCTCGAAGCCATCAAAATCGGATCTGTCGATTTCCCCCTCAGTTATTTCAAAGCGCCGCGATTATTTGAGCATTTTCGGGTAGGTATCAATTGCCAAAATTACCGGAAGAGGTTGCTGCACTTTGGGTTTGAACCAATGAGCATCAACCAAAACCTGCCCCAGGATTACAAATCTCCATGCTACGTCCCTACCACAATGGATCAGATACAAGGACAAATAGGAGTTCTTCCCATTGTTTCACGGTGTTACCTGATGGTGATTCAAGTATTGCGTGCTCACGAACACGGTTTTTATTTATAGTTCTAGGAACGCCTCGTTCAGGCAATATCAACTTTAGCTCTCCTCGTACACTTTTCAGCACTCTGAGAAACTAGATATCGTAAACTTGCAGCATTTTCCTGCAAGATCTTTAGAAGAGATGTCATCGTCTACTCTGACGGTTGAATCCAAGGGAATTTACCACCACTTGCCCACTTTCCCAGCACACGATGGTAAAAGATATTCTGCGATCGTGACGGGTGCCAATGGTATATCTGGATCTGCTATCGTCGACGTCTTAGCAGAATCGCCTGAACGGTGGGGGACAGTATACGCAATTTCACGTCGTCCTCCTGTAAGCGCGCAGCCCCAAGTCAAGCCAATCGCGGCGGACTTCTTGGAAAGCCCTGAAAGGATTGCAGAATTGCTGAAGACGCAGGGCATCAAAACGTGAGTCAACCGATCATTCTTTCAATGTCAAGGGCCCGCTAATTTTCAACCAGTATTGACTACATATTTTTTACCTCATATGTACAACCAGCCCCCAGAGAGGGCGAACCTCTATGGTCTAATACCGAGGAGATGGATAAATTGAATGGTATGAAGCTTTTGGGTTTCTTGAAGCGCATAAATTAATCCCTGAAATAGTATCTCTCCTCTCAAATTTCCTCGAAGCGCTCACCCTGTCCAACATAATTCCCAAACGCTTCCTCCTCCAAACTGGAGGAAAGCACTACGCTCTTCATCTTGGCCCTACTAAACTCCCTATGATTGAAGACGACCCCCGTATCCTCCACCCTAACTTCTACTTCCCACAAGAAGATGCCCTCGCCGCATGGACCAAAAAGCACAACACAACTTGGACCGTCACTCGTCCTGGTTTCATCATCGGTGCGGTGAAAGAAGGGTCGATGAACATCACGTATGCCCTAGCCATCTATGCATCGGTGCAGAAGGAACTAGATCTCAAACTTGAATTTCCCACTGATGTAGCTGCGTGGGACGCGAACAAAGACCTCAGCGTTGTGCGACTCGTAGCTTATCACGAAGAATGGGCTGTGTTGACCGATGGAGCTGCTGATCAGGCGTTGAATATCGTGGATGATTCGCGATTCAGCTGGGGTGCGTTTTGGCCTGTTGTTGCAGGGTGGTACGGTCTTCCATATGGCATCCCCGAGGAGGATGAAAGTAAATACGTGCACGTTACTATGCCGCTTGATCCAGCCCCACGGGGTTTTGGTAAGGCCGGTGTTGTGAACTTGGCGTGGAACTTTGAGAACTGGGCTGCGAAGCCCGAAGTGCGAGAAGCATGGGAGAAAATTCAGGAGAGGGAGGGGCTGGATAAGTCTTTGAGTCCATGGAGGAATCAGAAGGCGATGAGAGAGTGTTTTGGGACTCTGGATGCGGAAATTCTTGGGGGCTGGGGTAGGATTGAGAGTATGGATAAAAGTCGAAAGCTGGGATGGAATGGATGGGTGGATACTAAGGAGGGGATCAAAGATGCGATTGGAAAATTGGCTGTGTTGAAGATGGTTCCTGCGCTCAAGTGAGACAATGGAAGAACAGAACCAATTTTTCAGTTGAGTCGTTGGTTTAGCGCCTTGAATCAATGCGGTCGTTATTCCCTCTCTTCTTGCATTAGGAATCGTTGATACCTAAGTGCAAGCTCCTCTAAATTTAGTCTAGTGTCAATCCTCGAGTCAAAATTTTCGACCTGGCTCTCCTGCCTCAAGCGGAGCGGATGAACCCAGGCGCAAAACTTGCTGAACGAGGTATCCGCATGAACTTCACATCCCACCAAATGACCTCCAACATCCTCCTCATCTCGTCACTTCTGCGCGAACTCCTGGATGCTTGATGTACGCACAGATTATAAAGAATGTACCAAACTCACTCGAAGGGAGCTGTAACTCCGCATCACTCGTACTCGACGCCGGAGTTCTGATGCCAGCGCACTAGCCTTACCCCCGGGGAAAAAACTGGGCTCTTCATTAGGTACAAGGCATACCAGAATGGAATTTCCCCTGCCCGAATATTTTTTATTTGAGAGAATGAGAAGGGCAACTTTGGCGCATTTCCCAAATTCTTTCGCATCTCAGTACATTTTACCCCTTTTTGCTAAGCGAAGCGGCTATTTAAATCTACGTGCCCAGCTTAAATAGGTAGGTAGAAGTAGCCTTAATCTATAATGTACGATAACTTTAAGATTACCCCGACAATTAACAGGTATGGGGCTTGTAAGAACAATGACCCTCTCGCTCATTTGGCTAAAAAATACCCTCACTTGAGGGCAAGAGCAAGTTGTGGGGTTAGGACAAGGAGGGGATTACGCATAAAGGGGCCTAGAAAACCAGTCAACAAGAAAAACAACACGGGATATACGCGAATTCTGGCTATTTAGGCCAATTATCACGTTCAAATACCATGTAAATCGCGCTCAGGGGCAGTCTTTAGCGATAGTCTGGAGAACTGACTGCAAAACCCAAGGGGAGTACGAGATTTCAAAGTCAGGTGCAACTTACAGAAACAACCAATGATTCAATGGAAAGGATTTGTTGCGTCACGCGAAATTCTCAGGGCCAAGGAACTTTTTTTTGTGCTTGGAAGCTGCTCAACTATCATGTCACCCTGCCATCTAACGCCGGTTCATCCCTCATGCTGCAACTCCTTTTACCGCGGCATGTTCCAGGAATATGAACTCTGGGTATCTGCAAAACCTATGTATCACGTTCATGTTCATCGTTCAAGCTCGTCCATCGGAACATCTTCAAGATCCTTGCCAACGATCGCCTCAGCCGCCTTCCAAATTTGAATGAGATTGTCTTCGGCTGCGCTGCAGACCACCCAAGGTTCGTTCAAATTCCAGCAGAAGTCTGCCATGTTGTTGGTGTGACCACCGTGCATAAACAACCTGCGGGGATCAATACATAGTCTGAAAATATTTCAAAGTCAAACTTACAGTTCTGGTGGACCATCCTCCTGATCATCCGGTAATTGTTCTTCCCCAACCCTGCTGAGATCCCAGAATATCACACGACGATCATAACTGCCACTAGCCAATACTGCCTCCTCGTACGGGTGCCACGCAAGCGACGTAACGATATCACTGTGGCCTTCGAGTGAATGGAGTTTGTCCTTAAGATTTCTCAAGTCCCAAAGCGCAATAGTCTTGTCAGCCGACCCAGTAGCCAAGACGAATTCAGATGCTGGGTTGAATGCTAAGGAGTTCACAGCATCGGTATGACCACGACCTTGAGCGGCTGATCGGTCTGTTTCGGCTTGCCGAACATCTAGGATCTGTAGAGTAAGATCGTCCGAGACAGTTCCAATCATGGATCTATGCAAAGGATGGTACTGGACGTCATTAACAACTGAAGTGTGGTGCGTGTACACTCTTGCAGCCTTGATCTGGGTGGTGCTTGACCCCATAGTTTTTAAGTTCCTGAAATCATTGTAAGCGCAGCCAGCAGCACAAGGGCATCTTCGTACCAAAGTCGCACGGTGCTATCTTCGCTCCCCGTTGCAAGATTCCCATTCTCACCGGAATGAGGATTCCAGCTCAGTCCAAACCCCTCTTTTTTGTGGCCCAAAAGTTCCGCTTGGGGATTCACAGTGCCCTTTGGAATACTGCTGTGCTTCGTTCGATCGAAGATCAAGACCCGCCCATCAACACACATTGTCGCAATGATATTGGGGTTTTGCGGCTGGTACCTCGCCTTATTGACCTCACCCGGATGATCAATCTTCTGCTCGATGTTCATCTTAATTGCCGCTTGTTCTCCGGTTGATGCGTTTCCGTAGCCGCCAATCTCTCCTCTCTCTTCGTCAAAGTCGTGAGGGTTGGGTGTGATGTTCTTTGGCAGTTCAACGTTGGCAATTTGAAGGTAGTTTTGGGCACCGTTAGATGTATGAGTACCGATGAGAAGACGGTGGATGGTATAGTTTTTTCCAGCGGGCCTAGAATTGGTCAATTCTGTACTTAATGAGGTGAGTAGTATCGTAGACCCACTCTTTCACATCGGGAAACCATTGAGTTGTCAGAGTTGGCCATTCTAGAGCAGTACTTCAGGTTGTCAGCTTTGCTTCGATCCATTGAAAAGCCTTTGCCAACCTTAAGATCATGTCATAAAGGAAAGGGCTGTTCTTCTTCCATGTTTTGTACTCTGTCGTCAAGATCAGCGGCCGACTAATTTTGGGGGGGATCTCAGCCATACCTTCGTTGATGACCTTCTGCTCTGTGTCGTTCTCCTCGATTTCGGGGCGGTTGACTTTACAGCAGTCAGTTTTGCTTCAAGCTTCAAGGCCATGTCTTCCATCAACGCGCATGCGACCCGCGTTCAATGCGAGGGAGAGATTGCTGGGCTTACCATCAATCTCGTGATCTGCAGATTCAGGCGCCATCTTGATATCTGCGGAGGGTTGGTGGTGGAAGGTTGCAAGAAAGTCAAGGAGACAGCGACAGCGACAGCGACAGCGAGGTGGAAGCTGAGCGTGTTGAGATTCGACGCGCCGCAAACGCGAGGCATAAAGTGAAAATGGAAAGCTACTGGCGGCCTTAATACTTAGGTATTACATGGGTAAGTGCTAGATCCACCACTAGCGCATGTTTGCCGCAAGTCGTCGACATCAGAAGGCTGAATTCTTCCCGCTTTCTTTTGAAAGTTGAAGACCACAAAGATTAAATACACCCACAGGCTCGGCGCCCCGAGAACAATACAGACAGGAAGCAATTATCCTCGTCTACGAGTCACACTGAGCGATCCAAAAGTCATTGCGCTTTTGACCTCGCTCTCTCAGCACTTGCGGTAACAGCAAGGCTATCGCGAACATCGAACTCGATTCGTTCCATACTCCATACTCCATACCAAACATACTTCGCACTCAGTGCGCCATATATCATCATGGGTGTTCCCAAATTTTTCAGATGGATGAGCGAGCGATATCCGGCGATCTCACAGTTGATCGCAGAGAATCGGATACCAGAATTCGACTGTCTCTATTTGGACATGAACGGCATCATCCACAATTGTACACACAAAGACTCCGACGACGCAACGTTCCGGATGTCCGAAGAACAGATGTTTATTGCGATATTCAACTACATCGAGCATTTGTTTGGCAAGATCAAGCCCAAGCAGCTCTTTTTTATGGCCATCGATGGCGTTGCGCCGAGAGCAAAAATGAATCAGCAGCGAGCACGAAGATTTCGAACTGCACTCGATGTTGAAGTTGCTAGAGAGAAGGCAATTAAGGAAGGCAAGGAAATGCCAAAGGAAGAGGCGTTTGACAGCAATTCCATTACTCCCGGTAGGTCACCACCCTACAATAACAGATCAAGCTGATTTGAATAGGTACCGAGTTCATGCATAAATTGACGGAACAATTAAAATATTTCGTCAACAAGAAAGTGTCAGAAGATGTCGATTGGCAGGGCGTGGAAATCGTTCTATCCGGCCACGAAGTCCCCGGAGAGGGAGAACATAAGATTATGGAGTATATTCGACTATCGAAGGCGCAACCTGACTACGACCCAAATGTCCGACATTGTCTATATGGCCTTGATGCTGATCTGATCATGTTGGGCTTACTAAGTCACGATCCGCATTTCTGCCTTCTTCGTGAAGAGGTGACGTTTGGGAGGCAGAGCAAGACAAAGTCCAAGGAGTTAGAGCACCAAAATTTCTATCTCATGCATCTTTGTATTGTGCGCGAATATCTAGAGTTGGAGTTTCAAGAACTAAAGGAAGATGGCGCTCTCGGATTCCCTTTCGACCTTGAACGAGTAATCGACGATTTCATACTTATGGCGTTCTTCGTTGGAAATGATTTCTTGCCAAATCTTCCTAATTTACATATCAACGAAGGAGCATTAGCATTGATGTTCAAGATTTACAAGACGGTTCTTCCCAAAGGTACTGGATACATCAATGAAGGAGGCATTATCAATATGGAGCGTCTGGCGGTTCTTTTAGATGAGCTTTCGCATGTGGAGTATCGTTTCTTCGAATCTGAAAGCTCGGACCAAAAATGGTTCAAATCAAAGCAAATGGCCAAGGAAGATGTCATGGTGAAGGGAAAGACTAAAGGCAAGGTTACTATGACTTCCCCCCAGCGAGAAGTATGGAAACAGATCAAGAAATACGTCACCCAGCGCTTGGGTCAGCCATTGGATCTCCCTTCAACGCTACCTGCTGCGGATCGAAAGTTCGTGCAAGATCTAGCGGAAAGTCTGCATCTGGAGTGGAAAACCATTGAAGACGACCAAGGCGATCGACACATGCAACTCTCATTTCCAGCTAAGCTGGCTGGCGACGACGACGAAGATGAGGAAGAAGATGAAGGTAAGATCAGTTGGGGTTTCGTTAATTCCTTTCGCTTGGCGAGTTTCGAGAAGTCCGAGAATGCCCCACGGCTCATTGATAATTGATATGCACCCTTTGAACAGCACCAAGAAAAGCTGACACCCCTCCCTTTCCTAGAATCTCAACTCGCAGTCTTGCGTGTTGTCAAACAATATGATAACGCCCAAACAATCGACCTCACTAGAGCAGAAGCTCAGGCCGAAATGGATCGGCAATACGAGTTGAAGTTCCAAGAGTGGAAGGACAAATATTACGAAGGCAAATTCGAGTGGGATCGAAAGAATGACACAGAATTGACGAAGTTGTGTGAGAACTACGTCCAAGGACTCCAGTGGGTTCTATATTACTACTACAGAGGAGTTGCTTCCTGGCCATGGTTCTACCGGTATCACTACTCTCCCATGATTTCGGATGTCATCAAGGGTCTCAAGGCAGACGTCAATTTCAAGCTTGGCCAGCCTTTCCACCCATATGAGCAACTTATGGGCGTGCTTCCAGATCGGAGCAAGAAGATTGTGCCCGCGGTGTATCACGATCTCATGACTAATCCCAATTCTCCGATTATCGACTTTTACCCCAGAGACTTCGAACTTGACATGAATGGGAAGAAGATGGAATGGGAAGCCGTAGTGAAAATCCCATTTATCGAGGAGGACAGATTGCTCGCTGCCATGGCTCCGAAGAACGCGCTTTTGAGCGACGCCGAGAAATTTCGCAACGAGTTTGGAGTGACGCTAAAGTTTACCTATGATCCCAGCGTTACCTATACATACCCGTCCTCGCTTGCTGGCATCTTTCCTGATATCGCCAATTGTCATTGTGTGGAGAACATATACGATCTGCCCACAATAGATGGATTGGAATATCATGTTGGGTTGATGGAAGGTGTAAAGTTGGGGCACGCCGCGTTGGCTGGTTTTCCTAGCTTGGCTACATTACCATACAATGCAACATTGGGCTTTCATGGCGTCAATGTCTTCCAGTCGGATAGCAGAAACGAAAGTATGGTCGTCACAATCGAGGACAGCGAGAATCGAACAAATGTTAAGACTGCCACTATGAAACTGGGCCAGCGCGTGTTTGTTGGTTATCCATTTCTACAGGAGGGCAAAGTGGTCAAAGTCTCCGACGAACTCTTTGATTATTTTCCTTCCCGAGATGGGTCGAATCAGCCTGTGCCGCAGCCCCATGGCCCCCGAGAGATTGAGGATTTTCGTAAAAAGGCTGATAGGATCGAGAGCAATTATAGCAAGCGCCTAGGTATCATCATTGGCCCAGTCGAATCAATCACCCATGTTGAGATGTTGAAGGGTCTGAGGAAGACAGATGAAGGAGCGTCCATCAAAGAGTATGCTGTTATCCCTGGAATGGAAACAGAATACGCGACCCAGGTTATTGTTGATGAAGTTATCAGCGAGGATCAACGATTCCTGGAGAAGGCAGCTGTTCCGATCGAAGAAGAATTCCCACCGGGCTCTCGAGCTTTCTTCTTAGGAGATTTCAATTTTGGCAGACCTTTGGAGGTTGTCAGCCACAAAGACAACAAAGCAGAGATCTGGCTCTCTACGATCAAGGGGAAAGAAGTCGAATTCGGACGTAACATTGTGAACGGGCATGGGTTCAAAGCTCAATACACGCCCAGTTTCGCTGTAGCGAAGATGTTGGGTCTTCATCCCCTTGTTCTTAGCAAAATAACGTCTTCATTCACGATTTCAGCTCTTGGGCTGGATCGTCTGAATCTTGGGCTCAACCTGAAGTTCGAGGGGAAGAAGTTGAAGGTCCTGGGCTACTCGCAACGCACGGATAAGGGTAAACCTCCCGAATATAATGTTTGAGACCACCTAGGGCATCACTGACCGTTATGTAGGCTGGGAACTTAGCAATAAGGCTATTGAGCTACTAAGTACATACATGACTAAATTCCCCGAGTTCTTCGCTGGCATCCAACGCAAGCCCCAAGGTAATCAATACGACGCAGAAGATTTCTATCCGGCCGAAATTGCCGGCGAGAAGATCAAAGAGATTGCTGCGTGGCTCAAGTCCATCGAATCTAAGAACTTCGAGAAAGTTCCACTGGATGCGGAACAATTGGATTCGGATGTGGTGATGGCAATTGAAAAGGCAGCGGATGCTGCATTAGAGAACCCCGGTAACGCTGTTGACTTCAAAAAGCTCAAGGGGGTGCCTCGCAATGCCCTCATGAAGCCGGCCGATGCCGAACATCGCCTAGGTAATCAAAAGTTCGCCCTTGGTGACCGCGTAGTATACGTTCAAGACTCTGGCCGCGTCCCTATCGCCACTCGTGGTACAGTCGTTGGTATCTCTCGTACACCTCGCTCTGTCCTCTTAGATGTCGTCTTTGATGTTACGTTTATGAGCGGCACCACTCTTGGGGATCGATGCTCGCCTTTCCGTGGCTCAACTATTCCTGTCGCATCTGTTCTGAATTTGACAAACAAGCAAGTTGTCGCTGGTTCAAAGGCGGCTGCAGAGAAACGCCCTGCGCCTGTTTCTACACCCTTGACTGTGACTGGCGGATATGGCGCACCAATGGGTCCTGGCGGACGAGGACAGGTGAGCCCTCATAATCTCTAACTAACTCTAGCAGTTCTAAATCTTGGCACTGACTCAATTGTAGCTACGTGAGGCGGGCGCCCCTGCCCCTCTGAGGGGCTCCTTTCGGGGTGCTATTGTAGGACAAAACGGCTCTTTCCGAGGCAATGGTGCTCGGGGACGAGGAAGGGGTGCCTATGATGCTAACGCTACTCCTGCCATTCACAGCAGCATGGCGATCCGAGGCAATGGTGGAGGTTTTAGAGGAGGTCGAGGTGGTGGACCTGTTGGCTACAATGCGGTCCCTCCTCCAGCAAATCTAGACGCCAGAGGCCGTGGGAGAGGCCGAGGTGGCCGGGGAAGAGGTGTTCCAAGGGGCAGAGGCGGTGCTGTACAGGTGCAGCAGACTTAAGTTTCCTGGCCACGATGTTGGATGAAGGAACGTTTGTGACGAATACGACCGTGATGATTTAAATTCTTATGCCTTCAGGAATAGGAGTCATTTACATTGGGGTGATGTTCATGCATTGTACCACCAACAGCATACAACTGAGAGCGGACGAACGGAATGGTGGCGAGGCTGTTTTGGTTTCATTTGGGGTGTAAATAACTTCAATGGAATTGTTCAGCCCCATGTGTTTAAGCCAAATGATGGAGAAAAGTTCACAGCAGCGGCCAATTTCTCGACTCTTGGATCCTGGTCGTCCACGAAAGTTCACTCCATGCTTGGAGTGAAATGATCCGCCTATGGATCATCTTTGGATTCATCAAATGTTGATATTCTCAGGTTCGTCAAATTCCTCCTTTGGTTCATATACGCTTCTTATCTGCAGTCTTCTTCCCGTGTATGTTATCTCGCTCTTGATCAGGGTATACTACCCATTTCCCCTTCATAGATTTGCGATCGACAAACAGTAGTGCTCTCGGGGTGGACCTCATGTTGTTTCTGGCCTGTTCCAGACCCGAATCCCCTTTCGGAATGCCTAGATATCCCAAGTCATTCCCAAAGGCTGCGAACTATGATTTGGATCAGCAGGACGTGTAGCCTTCCTATTTCTCGAACTCCCTGGATTATTCATTCGGTCATTTTCCAGACCGCTGTGAATAATGGCCATCGGGGATAATTAGTTCAGTATCGCGTTTGTGAAAGATGCGCATACTACTTTCCCCCGAAAACCTTTCGCTTTTAGAGGTCTTGAAGCTTGCGTTTTGATTGGTATTTTTGCTCCCTTCCACCTTGCGGCGACCAAAGGTGAGATGTTTCATCCAAGATGCTACATTTATGAGGAAGGTGTTGAACTCAACAGCTGCAAGAATTGGAGCGCCCCTGCCGTGTGAAGCAAGTAACTAAGGGTGAGTCTTCAGGGCCTCCTAGCTCAAAGTAAACACTCAGGTAATCAACTTTGAAGCTCTCCAATAAAAACTCCAAGACCACGCCGGTTTTGCGACGGTTGTAGGGCCCCCCAGATGCCGGCACAACGTCAGACCACATTATCCTGAGAGATGGAATCCTTGGAATTTGAAATTTTAATTTATGGTCGACCGCGAAGCTAGTAGATATCTGCAACTCAAATATGATTCTATATCATAACCAACGTTGAAGTGAAATCTTGGACCGAGGACAATGGCTAATAGCTAAAAACCACCAGAATTGCGATACTTCAAGGAAGTGGCCAGAGCATAGTGCCATAGAATATCAATATATTTCCCAGAGATCTTTTGCACGGAAAGTAATTCAAAGAGCAAGAGAAACGAGCAATCGGGAGCCGCAGATCTTCGCTGCTGGTGGGGAGATCGGATTTTAATCTTACGGTCATCAGGTGAGGTGCAGTCGAGAACAATCAGACATGGCCTGAAGAAGTAAGTAAGTACATAGGCAAACAGCCCTCGCCGCAGGGGGGGAAAGCGATAATGGCTTTGAAAGTGAGAGGACCAGTGAAAATATTAGAAATTCTCCGCCCCGAGACCAGTGACGCTTTTTGAGAGCATAGTAGACAAACAAGCTCAAAAGGACAGCAAGCACCGTAGCAGGGGTCGCCAGGGCCATGGCGGGGCATTGTAACGTCATCCTGTGGCCATGCATCATGCAAGGCAAACACGCGTCTGCTCTCCTGTAGAATAAATGCTAGCCTGGCGATCAACATGCCACTTTCTTCTCCTTCAACAACCTCTCTCCACCCAAGCAAACTTGCAACTATAACCCAACGATCCTCTGAATCCAACTGGATCTGTAAACCTTCTTCCTCGTCCGACAGATATCTCGACCCATCACAAAAATGGGAGTCATTTCAGCCGTTCTCTTGGTGCTAATGTGAGTCCCCACCTCCTGCGATGTCGCGTGAGCCATGCTAATGGAACAACAGCACCATTCTCTGTGAGCTACCTCTTTCATGCATTCATATCCGATACTAATGGCAAGCAGTACCTCCCGTCGGCGTATTCCTGGTCGCAGGATGCGGGGCTGATCTTCTGATTAATATATGCTTAACACTGCTTGGGTATCTTCCTTCACATGTCTCCTGTTCGGATAGAAGAAGACTACTAACATCACAAGGTATCTTCCCGGCCATATTCACGCGTTCTATCTCGAATACGTCTACTACGACCGCAAAGAATCCGCCCGAGAAGGTCGTTTCCAGGCCAGCCGGGCTCCAGGGGTCTATAGTGAAAGGATTCAGAGCGGTGGTTACGGTACAATCGTTCAGCAACCCGTTAACTAGACATTGTGCGATATACTATCACTTTCTGACTTGGGATGCTTTCTCTGAGCCGTTAGGCCTCCGACGAACATTCATGGGACACAAGTGACGCTTAGAGAATTATGGAGGGAGTAATGGAGATTGCGATACCACCTTTTGCTAAGCCTTGATTTGAATGGGAAATTAATTTGAGCTCGCTGGGATTCCGTTTGCTTCGCTGGAGAGTCGATGAGGGGCAAACCCTGTTTCACATTTTCGGATGCGCATGGTGGTGGTATGACGACGCAGATTATAACACGAGTCTACTTTTCATCCGCAACAGTACTGAGCCTGTGAAATCCATCTTTTTCGTTGATTAATATATAAGACAGTGATGAGATAATAAGGTTCTTTTTTACGAGTGTGGTTTTTTTTTGGAGTATTGAAGGTTGGAGCTGCAGGAGGCTCTATCTGCTTGGTTCTATTTGATCCACGACATTGCTCTCCAAGATGCCAATTCTTATGACACGACGGGTCAATAATCCCATACCTGATTATGTCCTGATGAAATTCAGGTAAAAAAGAATACAAATCCAATTCGTACATTGATTCGAGCTTCACCGCACCGTATTACAGTAGGCGCTTACCCCACGGGCCTAAAACAGCGTAGCGACCAAGGCTGCAGGAGGAGCATGGCACGGCTGACTGAGACGTGTTATTGTGAACTTTAAGCCAGATCTCAGCCTCAGCCTCTCGACATCCTCCTTCACCACCACCACCTCAATCAGAAGCAGCCGTCGCGAACAGGCACTGCAGTCATGCATTCCACCATTGTGCGCGGCCAAAACGTATTTGGCTTCTTCACCACGGTCTGCTTTGTCGTAGCAGCTTTCATCGCTGCTTCAGATTTATATGCGCCCCGAACTCCAAAAGCAATCGTGTCTGTCAAGGACGTCCAAGTGTATGTCCCCCCTTTCTAGTCGCCTCAATTCAAAATCTGACATCGAACAGTGTACGAGGCCGTCCACACTACTACTCCACCAAAAAGGAAGAATATGCCATAATCCGCTTCTCTCTGTCCGCCGACCTCTCCTCCCTTTTCACCTGGAACACGAAACAGGTCTTCGTTTATGTATCTGCCTCGTGGCCAAATTCTACATTGGGCGAGGATGGCAAGGGAGAGCTGGTCAACGAGGCAGTGATTTGGGATTCTATCATCACGAATCCCTCCGCGGACCACTTGCAGAACATTGGGCCTGCGGCCATGAAGAAGCTAGTGAAGAGCTCCAAAGGAAAGACAATTGATCCTTCTCGGTAGGTCCCACCATCTAGCCTGTTCCCGAGACATTATGCTGACATGAATACGAAACAGAGGTAAATTAGAGCTCAAGAATCAGAAAGCAAAATACCAAATTACATCCCCGACCGGCAAGCTCGCCGAAACGGACAATGTGGTTCTCAAGCTGCACTACAATGTACAGCCATGGGTTGGAGTATTGACCTGGACACCACAAGTTGAATTTTTGAAGTGGAAAAGGGTCAAGGGAGGTGTCAGTAAAGTGTTCAAACTACCGGCGTTGAAGGCCAAGAAGGAGCCAGAGAAGAAACAAGCATGAACAGCAGGCAATCCCAACGTGTATCAGATAGCAATCTGTTGGAACAAACCATTGCCGGTCCATTCTCAATTTGACCATTGATATTTTCTTTCTGCTTATAGGTTTTGACTTGGTCACCCGAGAAGATCAAGAGCCAGTTTCAATCCTGAAAACGCCTTTTGAAGTCTTCTGTTGCGCTTTGAAACACAAGTAGATTCGATCACGCTTTGCCTATTCTGAACTGTTCAATGGTGCATTAAGTTCATAGCCTGGTGCCAGTTGACACGTCTGGTTCGAGAGTCAATTCGACAAGGCAAGGATTCGTTATGGTTATAATAAAATGCCTAGGCGGAGGGGATCCGGCTTGAAGATGTCCTCATGGATTGATTCAGGTGGTTTGAATCCACCGCCCCCCCTCCTCCTCTACGCCTACGTGTTGTAAAAGACTCGATCGATACGAATCCTTTTCTTCGATATCAATGCTACTATTGTTTCGATCGTGACCTACTATTTTTCAATCAATTTTTGCCCAGTAATTAACGTAGTATTGACAATTGAAAGGGGGGGTCACGTGCGAGAGAGAGAAAAAGGTTGTTTTTTAAGGGTTTGAGCACAGCCTAAGGAGGGTATATGATTGACTACATTTAGAAAATAATTTTAAGCTTTTTGCACTGCCTCCAGAGCCACCTCGCTTATTATCTTGAGAAAAAAATATTAAAAAGAAAAAATATTATTTAAAGAAAAATTGTTTTGATTGGAGGATTGATAATATTTATACTAGTGTATTTTAATATAAAATTATTATATGAATTATTTTTAATTTCTTTAATATTTAATTTTTTTACTAGCGTCAAAACTATGGGCCGATCTTGGTCAAATTTCGGCCCGACTCAGCCTTGATAATAGTGGCCCTTAAAGACCTATTAAAGATTATAATAAATAATTATTAAATTTAATATAAAAAAAATATTTATTTAATATTATATAATTTCAAATTATTTCAAATTATTTAAATTATATTAATATTGTTTTTATTTTTTAAATTAATAATAATTTTAATTTATTAATAAATTTATTTTTAAATATTATTTATATTTAATTATTTTTAATTTAATCTAATTAAATTAAATTAAATCACGTGCCTCGGCAGGGCCCTACGGAGCAAAATACATTTGTAGTAGCCTTAATTATAAGGTCAAAACAGTGCCTTCGATACCTTAGGCGTCTAAAAGCATTAGGCCCCTAATCGAGGCACGAAGATAAGTAACTCTTTTTTATTTACGATTTATATTTGTTCTTCAAAAATTATTTATGAATTTAATGATATTTCTAATCTTTTTTAAAAATTTTCTTCAATAATATTTAGATTTTCGTTTTTCTTAAAATGCTATAACAATTTACGATAGTTATAGTTTTTATAATATATTTTAACATATCAAAATATATAAAAAGATTAATAAAATTTAAAAAACTTGAAAGGTAATTTTTATCTTGTAGACATCAGGACCTCCACAAAGTAGTAGATTTGCGGGATTCTAAGCGAATCCTGGGATTAGTCGAGAATCTTACTAAATTCCTATCTCTATTAAGATTAGCAGGATTAATAGGATTAATAATTTTTCTTTAGAATCTTAGGATTAATAAATGTCCTGTATACTCAAATATCCATTTGTACTAGATTTAAATACAAAAGTACTAGATTTTGTACGATCGGGTTTTTATTATATAATTAATAATAAATATCGGTATTTATTATTTATTATTCCGATATATTTTTCGATTATATTAATATAATTATTTTATTTATAGAATATACCAAATAATATTATATTTATATAATACAAATATATATATATATATATATAAACTTTATAAAAAAATCGATATAATTAAAAAAAATTATATTATAAAAGTTTAAATAAATTTTAGAAATGGTCCGTATATCAATTAAAAAAATTATAAAAATTACAAAATTAAATTTTATTAATTTTAATAAAATTTTTTATTTATAAATACAAATTATTAATATTATTAAGATTAGTAAAAGAAGTTCTTAATCTAATCTTAATTTGATCAGATTCTTAAAAAAATTAAAATTTTTAAATAAGAATTATTAATCTTACTAATTTAGTTAGATTCTCGGCTAATCTCGGGATTTTCGCGATTCTACTAAACCGATTTTTCCCGAAAAATGTGAAGGTCCTGATGGAAGTTTAATAAAACCTTTTGTTACCACCCCGATTATAAAAATTATAAATAAATAGATGATATTTTTGAATTACCGATTTAATATTTAGAGAAAAGCAATATAAAAATAATTATTTGTAATTCTTATATATAACAATAGGAGATTTTTAATATATTATTAATAAAATAAAATAAAATAATTAATGTAAAGAGTTTTATATATAATAATGGCTGGCTGGCCTCTATATTTAAGTATTGGAAACAGGAATAACTATATTAATAAAACCCCGCTTCTCCTTTTTTTTATAAACAAAAACATGAATCACGACACGGATAAAATGCCTAGGTAGATTTCACAGATACCTACCTACCTAGGTAGGCATTCTAGGAGCTTTGATGGCGAATAGGGGCGTGAGTAGATATATACGTATTGTTTAAAGGGCAACCAGATCTGAAATTCTACTCTAAGGGCTACTTATTATCTTAGGTAGGAGGTATCAATTGAAAACAGGCTTACTACTAAATGCGCTCTACGCTACTCCTACTAATAAATTTCGTATTACGATCATCCAAAACATAACGCTGCAAGATTTTTATATCTAATTCATTTATGTAGGTCCTGAATAGAAGAAACATATTAAAAAAAATATTCGAATAATATACCTAGGTACTCCATATTGAAACATATGACCAGAGTTACGTGGATCACTCCCAACCATCATACTTGAATATATATAAAGAACTCCTGCCTATTTTAGATCTTTAAATGTTAAATCATTATTGGTAATAATAATTTATGTAATCCTAAATATGGTTTAAACCTAATTAGGAATAGCCTAGAACATTCTAGAAGGTTCCCCGAGATTACCCGAGGGAAACTGAACTAATTTATAAAATAATTTTTATATAATTTTATAGGATTTTATAGGATTTTATAACATATAATCATCGCAGGAATTAATCTTAAATAAATAATGAGCTTCACTAGTTTATATATATAAATATATAATATAATATATAATATAGAAATTAATAAAAGATTCTAAAATAAAAATTTAAAATATAAATATTTTAAATTTATTTTATAATTAGGCTTTTTCTGAATCCAAGTTTTGTTTACTTAATCAATTGACGCTAGTACCGATCCGGCAATCCTCACGTGCCCACTCCCCACAATTTCACAACTTTCATATAATTCTACAAAGTTTTATAACGTGTAATTACCGCGGGAACTAGCCCTAAATAGGCAGTGAGTTTCACTAGCTTACGCATATAAATATATAATATAATACATAATATAATACGTAATACAGAAGCTAGTAGAAGACTCTAGAATAAGAGCTTAGAGTATAAATATTCTGAGCTTATTTTATAATTAAATTTCTTCTAAATCTAAGTTTTGTTTATTTAATCAATTGATATTAATACCGATCCGATAATAATTATATGCCTTTTTCCTACAAAATTATATAATAGTAATGTGAAAATGTGGGGAGTGGGCACGTGAGGATTGCCGGATCGGTACTAGCATCAATTGATTAAGTAAACAAAACTTGGATTTAAAAAAAACCTAATTATAAAATAAATTTAGAATATTTATATCCTAAATTTTTATTCTAAAATCTTTTATTAATTTTTGTATTATATATTGTATTATATATTATACGTGTAAGTTAGTAAAGTTTATTGTTTATTTTAGGGCTAGTTCCTGCAGTGATTATGTGTTATAGAATCTTGTAGAATTATATGGAAATTATTTTATAAACTAGTTCGGTTTCCCTCAAATAACCTCGGGGAATCTTTTAGAATGTTCTAGGCTATTCCTAATTAGGTTTAAACCATATTTAGGATTACATAAGTTATTATTACTAATAATAATTTAACAAGTAATAATCCTGGCCTTATATCAATACCATTTATAAAAATTTCTATTACAAATATATTAATTTACAAAAATAAATATAGACCCCTATTTAATTTAATTAATTAATAAGAGACCTAGATCTGTGACCCGTGTCCCTGAGATTAAACTAATACAAATAAATAAAAATAATATATAATCTATAATAAATATATTTAATATTATTTCAAACCAGGATATTTATATTCCTAAATATACTAATATAAAAGATTACAACAATTTTATAATTAATAATTAGATAGTATAATAATCTAGTTCTATTAGATTTAGATTAACTGGATTTTTAGTTTTTTAACTAATATTTTTAAAAAACCATTTTCGGAAAGGGAAAATACTACTTTAGGCTGACTAATCCTAGTCAAGAGAAACTAGTCTAGTAGCTTTTTTTTATTTATTAGTATTAATTAAACTAAAACTAGTTATAAAATTCTTATTTAACAAGAAGTAAACCTCTTAGCAAATAGATCTAAAATCCACGAAATATTATTGGTTAAATAAGCAGACTTATCTAACACTAATAAAAATGCAATATACAAAAATTACCCTGTAAAGTCATAATACTTACAGGTTACCCTATAAATATATTAGGGTTACCCTGTAAAGTTATAATACCTTCAAGTTACCCTGTAAATACTTGAAGGTTACCCTGTAGGTTTAGAAACCTACCTATGTATATAGGCTACCTAGGTATATTATAATACCAATAGGTTACCCTGTAATACCGTCAGCCTACCCTGTAAGTTGTAATACATTCAGGTTACCCTGTAGTTTAAATACAGGGTAAGCTACTAGTATTCCAGGGTAAGTAGCTGGTATTATAAAATTATAATACTTTAGGGTTACCCTGTAAGTTGGATATATATTTAAAACCTTTATACATTATAAATCCTTGTTTAAGACCTCAAAATACCTAGTAGTTCTGAATATAAAAGCCCTAAAATAATAAGATATTTTAATTATATAAAATGGTTAAAAAAGGTTAATATATTTTTTGAAATAAAAAAACATATATTATATATAAATAATTTTGAGTTAAATTTAATAAATTTTAAATTTTAAATTATAATAATATTAATATAATTCGAAATTTAAAATTAATTATTAAATATATAAAACAAAAAGTTAATTTTAAATATAATATTAAAAACATTTTACGAATTATTAAAATAATTATATTAAATAATAATAAAAATTATTTTAAAAATAAAATTGATGTTAATTAATTATAATAAATATATAAAAATATATTTGGTAAATTTAATATAAAAATAATTAATCGATATTTTAATAAAATAATTAATTATAATTTAGATTTTTTTAATAATATTAATAAATATATTAATTATATTTAATTTTTAATTTTATATTTATTTAAATTAAAATATATAATTTTTAAATTTTATATAATTTTAATATTATTTAAAAATTTATTTAATTTTTATAATAATTTTTGTTCTAAAAAATACAAAAATATTAATCGAAATATAAAAAATATTAATATTAATAAATTTATTTCAAATATTATTAATAAATCTATTAAATTAAGATTTAATATTAATAATTTAATTAATAAAATTAATAATAAAAAATTTAAATATTATATATATTATAAAAATAAAAATTATTTAAAAAAAACCATTTCTTCAAATATTTAAAATTAAAATTTAATAATAATAAAAATAAAATTGATATAATTAATAAAACTAAAAATAAAAAATCTAAATTTATTAAAAATAATAATAATAAATATAAAAATAAGTTTATTAAAACAATTATAAAAATAAAATCAATAAAATTTATGATTATAATATATAGATCTAATATTAATAATATTAATAATATAAATCAAAAAGAAAGAATTTTAATTAAATTTCTTAAAAAAGTAATTAATAAAACATTTAATAATATAATATTTGATTTTAGCATTATTAATCATTATTGCCCTAATAAAAATTAGTTTATTATTTATAAAACCCTAAATAATATAACCTTTATTAATACAATTATAAAAGAACCTTGTCAAATATTAAATTATTAAAATTTATTTATATTAATAAATAAAAATAAAATCTTTATTATTTATATTTATTATATATTTAAATTAAAAAATATCCTAATTAACGAATATAAATTATTTCTAAAAAAATAACATTATATAAATAATTTAAATAATAATAAATTAATTTATATTAAAATTAATATTATTATATTTTTTATTTAAACATTTTTGTAAGCTATAATAAACTAAAAAAAATAATTTATGAAATCTAAAAAAAGATTAATAATATAAAAATTATTAAAATAAATTTAATTTATAAAAAACTAAATTATTTAAATAAGAATTATATTAATAAAATAATCTAATTTATATTAAAATTAGAATTAAATATATAAAAGTTTGATAAATTGTATATATATATAAGTTTTATTTATTAAATAAATTTTATTATATTAATAATAAAATCCTAATATCAAAAACTAAAAATTTAATTATATTTGATATAAATATTTATAAATTTATTAAATTATTAAACTTAAACGGGGAATGTTATTTTATAATTATTATTGATAGAAATAATGGTATTATTTAGATATATAATATTAAAAATAAAATTAATATATATATTATATTATTAAATTTTTTTAAATTAATAAATATTTAATTCGATTTAAATAATAATATAAATAATTTATCTAATAAAATTAAAATAATTAAAT